>X22_European_Rabbit__coassemble_188_pt1 | contig 14439 bp, 13 predicted proteins | sample X22_European_Rabbit__metabat2_low_PE_009 | metagenome-assembled genome bin X22_European_Rabbit | reverse complement strand
TATCGCGCCTTACGACCCCACCGCGACCGACCTTGCGGCGACGCTTCAGGGCCCTTCTTTTGAGCATCTTTTCGGCACCGACCAGACCGGACGGGACATTTTTTCGAGAATGCTTTTCGGCGGAAGAACGACGATACTCGGCGCGCTCGGCATAGTTTTGCTTTCGATGGCGGTCGGAATTCCGGCGGGGCTTTTTGCGGGATATTTCGGCGGACCCGCCGACAGAATAATGATGAGGGCGACCGACGTTATCGTCAGCTTTCCGACGCTTTTGCTCGCGTTCATTTTTGTCGGAATTTTCGGGCGGGGACTTTTTAACTCGGTTCTCGCGATAGGAATAGTTTATATCCCGATGACGGCGCGCCTGACCCGCTCGCTCACGCTTTCGGAGAAAAACAAGGGCTATGTAGAAGCGCTGAAAACCTGCGGCTGTCCGTCGCTGAGGATAATGTTTAAGGAGATACTTCCGAACTGCCTGCCGACCCTTTCAAGCCAGCTCACGCTCGACATCGGCTATGCGGTTATTGACCTCGCCTCGATGAGCTTTATCGGTCTCGGCGTTAAGCTGCCCGAGTGCGATTGGGGCGCCATGCTCGAAGAATCGAGAAATCTTATTTTCACCCACCCGCTTTCGGCGCTCGCCCCGGGAATAGCCATTGCGGTGACGGTAACCGCGATAAACATACTCTCCGACGGCGTTCAGAGATATATCGACCCGACCAAGAGAAAGCTGAAAAGGAGCGTGTTAAGACATGGATAAGCTCCTTGAAATTAAAAATCTCAGCGTCGGACTGCTGACGGCTTACGGCTTCGTTCACGGCGTCAGAGACGTTTCGCTCGACGTTTTTGAGGGCGAAACGGTCGGAATAGTCGGAGAATCGGGCTGCGGAAAAACGCTCACCGCAAAATCGGTGCTCGGGCTTCACAACGAAGAGCGCACCGAGCTCGGCGGGGAGATAATATTTACAAAAAAGAACGGCGAAAAGGCCGACATTCTGAAGCTCGGCCGGCGCGAGCTGAGAAAGCTGCGCGGAAGCGAGATATCAATGGTGCTTCAGGACCCGCCGCTTTCGCTCAGCCCGATAATTTCGGTCGGAAAGCAGCTTGAGGACGTGATCATCGCAAACAGGGGCGTTTCAAGAAAAGAGGCCGAGAGCGTCGCGATAGGGCTTTTGAACGACGTCGGGATAGACCGCCCCGAGATGCGCTTAAAATCGCTTCCGGGCGAGCTTTCGGGCGGGCAGCTTCAAAGGATATGCATCGCCGCCGCGATAAGCTCGAACCCGAGGCTTCTTATCGCCGACGAGCCGACCACCGCGCTCGATTCCGTCACTCAGGCGCAGATACTCGGTCTTTTGAAAAGCCTCTCGGAGCAGCGGAAAATGGCGGTGTTGATAGTCACCCACAATTTCTCGGTCGTCAAGAGGCTTTGCGACAGGGTATACGTCATGTACGCGGGGTTCGTCGCCGAAAGCGGCAGCGTCGCCGAGGTGATAAAAAACCCGCTCCACTGCTATACCCGCGACCTTTTGCGAAGCATTCCCGACGGCACAAAAAAGCGCCTCGAAGCGGTTTCTGGCACCCTGCCCGACGTCTATTCCGAGATAAAGGGCTGCGCTTATGCCCCTCGGTGCAAAAACGCCTGCGCGAGCTGCTTTGAAAAGACCGAGCCGAGGACCGAGGGCGGAAGGACCAGCCTTTGCTTGGCGGGGAGGTGCGGAGCTTGAACGAAGTGCTCAAGGTCAGAAATGTCTCTAAGACTTTTTATAAAGACGGCGCAAGGACCGAGGCCGTCAAAAACGTTTCCTTTTCTCTCAAAGAGGGCGAGATACTCGGCATAGCGGGGGAATCGGGCAGCGGAAAATCAACGCTTTCAAGGCTTTGCATGGGGCTTATAAAGCCCGACGGCGGCGAGATATTCATATGCCGGCAAAAGCTATCGAAAAAATCAATAAAAAGCCTCAGGCCGAAGATTCAGATGGTCTTTCAGAACCCTGCCGACACCTTTAATCCGGCGTTCTCGGTCGGCTCGGGGCTTTCCGAGGCCGGCAGGTGCCTCGGGCTTGAAAAAGAGCTTCTCAAAAAAAGAATACCCGAGCTTTTAAAGCTCACCGGGCTTTCGGAGAGCGTTTATAACCGCCGCCCGAAGGAGCTTTCCGGCGGGCAGCTTCAAAGGCTTGCGATAGTCAGAGCGCTTTTGTGCTCGCCGAAAATCCTTATCGCCGACGAAGCGGTCTCCTCGCTCGACGTTTCGGTCTCGGCAAACATTTTAAACCTGCTTTCCGACCTTCGCGAAAGCCTCGGAATAGCGATCCTTTTCATCTCGCACGATCTGAAGGTGATAGGAAGCCTCTGCGACAGGGTCGGAGTTATGTATCGCGGAGAGCTTGTAGAATCGGGGGAGACCGAGAAGGTTCTTTTCGAGCCGGAAAACGACTATACAAAACGCTTATTGGACGCAAGGCTCGACTGAGCCGAACGCTTGATAATATTTTCTTCACGGGAGGAGTAACCTTTAATGAAAAAATTCATTTCGCTTTTTTTGGCCGCGTTGACGCTTTGCCTTGCGCTTTGCTCCTGCGGTTCTTCCGAGACCGACGGCAAAACGCTGAACGTATCGATAATTTCCGATATAACGGCGCTCGACCCGGCTTTCGCCTATGACGGCCCGACGATATCGACGATGCTTCAGGTCACCGAGGGGATTCTCAGACTGAACGCCGACGGAACGATATCGCCCCACCTTGCAAAGGACTGGGAGATAGTTGACGACGTGACCTATGTTTACAATATCCGCGACGACGTATGTTTCTCGGACGGCTCGCCGATGACGATGGAGGACGTTTTGTTCTCGCTTGAACGTTATCGCGATGAAAGCGTAGCCTCTTATCTTTCGTGGATGTACGACAACGTCGAATCCATAACTCAGACCGGCGACTGGCAGTTCACCGTGAAGCTGTATGAGCCCGACGCCACTTGGCAGTATGTTTTCTCGACCGCCGCGGGCCACGTTATCAAAAAAGAGACCTGCGAGCTCGCGGGAGACGCTTTCGGCACCCCTGCGGCGATAGAAGCGGGATATCCGACCATCGGCACCGGGCCTTATAAGATAAAAAGCTGGAGCGTCGGCGCCGAGGTGAGCCTTGAAAAGAACGAGAATTACTGGGACAAAAGCTATGCCGAGACCGACGTTGATAACATCAACTTCATCGTCATAAGCGACGATACCACAAGGATCCAGGCGCTCATAAACGGTCAGATCGACATGGACACCATGCTTCCCTCCGAGCTTATCGGCACGGTAAGAGACAACGAGGGCACCGACGTTTTGCTGAAAAAATCCACCAACTTCATTCTGCTTGCCTTTAACTGCGAGGTAGCGCCTTTTAACGACGTAAACGTAAGACGCGCGATAGCGAGCCTTATCGACAAAAAGGCGATAGCCGACGGGATCGTCAAAGAGGCCGGCGAGGCTGCGACGGCGCTTCCAATGGGCGAAATGCTTTATACTCACGACGCCGACGCTTGGAAAGCCTACGCCGAGTCTCAGAAGGGAATCGAGCTCAGCCTTGAAAACGCAAAGAACTATCTTTCGCAGTCGGCTTATCCCGACGGCTTCGAGTGCAGCCTTATGGTAGACGAGCAGAACATGAACGTCGCCATTGCGACAGAGATACAAAGCGAGCTTTCTCAGATAGGAATAAAGGCGAACATCGAAAAGGTCTCGCAGGACGAACTTGTGAACTGCGAATTCGGAGGGGACATAAATCCCGACGGCACGAGAAACTTTGAAATGGGTCTTTTTGAATGGGAATCCGACTATTCCGACGTTTCGGGAAACATCAACGGAATTTTCTATTCGGGCTTCCTCGGCGAGGGCGGCTCGAACATACCCTCTTATTCAAATCCCGACGTTGACGCCCTGCTTGAAGCTCAGCTCGCAAGCATAGACTCCGACGAGCGAAACGCTCTTTTAATGCAGGCGCTCGACATCATCACCGACGAGGTGCCTATCGTTCCGATAGCTTATACCTACTATAAGATCGGCTATAACGAGAGGATAGAGTCGGGGATAGACATTCTGACATGGGCGTTTTATATCAAGGATATAAAGCTGAAAAAATAAGCCGCCTGCCCACATAACCCGACTTTGACATGGCAAAATTATTTTGCCGAGAATTTTTAAGGAGATATGAAAATGGATATAAGAAGAATTTTTGCGATTTTGCTGGCGGCGGTCGTCGCGGCGTCGATGCTTTGCGCCTGCGGCGATAAATCCTCGGATCAGCCCCTTGTTTCGGGCGATTCAAGCGCCGAGCAGGAAGCCCCGACCGATAATACCGAGGTCGCAGCCGTTGAACCGGGGCTTTTTATCGACGGCGAGGAGGTTGACGTCGAGGGGCTTGATATCATGACGATAAACGGGATAGGCGTTCCGTTTGACGAGTACAGATATATGTATATCTATCTCGACAACTATTATTTCTCGGGCGGAGACAGCAGCTTCTGGCCGCAGAACGCCGACCTTTTCCCGACGCTTCTTGAATATGTCGAGCAGTATCTTCTTGAAAGCTATTGGGGATATCTTCTTGCGGCGCAGTACGGCATCGAGCTCACAGAGGAGGACCTTGACGAAATAGAAACTCATATGCAGGAGGAAAAAGCCGAGTTTGCCTCCGAGGAAGAATTCGAGAACGCGCTCAAGTCTTCGGGCATCACCGAGGACCTTCTGAGAAGACTGATAGCCGAGCAGATAATCTGCAACAGGGCCTATGAGGAGCTTTACGGAAAAGAGGGCGCGCAGCTTCTTCCGAGCGACGACGAGATAAAAGATATCCTTGAAAACGACTATCGCAGAGTATATCATGTTCTTGTGACGTTTGACCATTTCAGCGGCGCCGAGGGGTATGAGGACGCCGACGAGGACGAGCTTAAAGCGGCGGCGCTTGAATATGCCGAGCAGTTAAGAGACGAGATCGAGGGCGGAGCCGACATCTATCAGCTTGCGCAGTCGGCCGACGACCCCGGAATGGTGGATAACCCCGACGGATATTTCTTCACCTACAACACCATGGTCAAGCCCTTTGAGGATTCCGCTTTTTCGCTTGAAGTCGGAGAGCTGAGCGACATTGTCGAGACCGATTACGGATATCATATAATTCTTCGTCTCGAGCAGGACGACTATGTAAACGACAACTGGGATTCCGTCCGCGAGGCCTGCATAAACGCCATCTTCAACGACAACGTAAACGAAATGCTTGCAAACGCCGACGTTGAATATTGCGAATACTTCGACCGCCTCAGCTATGACAGCATAAAATGAGAGCGGCGCCGAAAAGAATTTTAGCGCTTTTGGCGGCGGCGCCGGCGCTTTCGGGCTGTCGGGGAACGGATATAAAAATATCCTCCGGCACAAGCCCCAAAAGCGGGATAACGCTCGACCTGCCCTCTGATGTTACGACCTCCGAGCCGGTTTTTGAAAGCGCCGCCGAAGAAGATACGCCGCCCGAAAGCAAGCCCGCAGAGCCGGAGACTGCGCCCGAGCCCGTCGAGGAGTTTTCGCTTCCCGAGGAATTTTATCTCGAGATGAGCGGCCTTATCGAGCGCTATGGGCTTAATCCCGGCTGCGACGGCACCGAGAGCTGCTCCTGCCGGCCCGAATATGAGGAGACCGACGCCGAGGGAAACGTCACCCGGCCGAGAGACAGGATAGCGGCGATATATTATCGCGACCTTCTCAGCGGGTATGAATATGTTTTAAACCCCGGGGCGCATTTTCCGGTCGCAAGCACGGTAAAAATTCCTTTTTGCACCCTAATTTATCGAAAGCTGAGCGCGGGAGCTTTGGACCCCGGGCAGACGCTTACATATGAGGAACGGCACTATTTCGGCGGGACAGGCGACATCGTCAAGGGCGATTTCGGTCAGCAGTTCAGCATAAGCGAGCTTCTGACGCTTGCGATAACCGTCAGCGACAACGTGGCATATGAAATGCTTAAGGATATTCAGCCTTGGGATGAATTTTCGGGCTTTCTTTCCGAGAACGGCTGCCCTCACGAGGAGGATTCAAGGCTTTCAAAGCAGAAGATCTGCGCCGAGTCGGCGGGGGCTTATGCGAGGATACTTGCGGGATATCTCATCAACACCGACGACGAGTTTTCCGAGACTTTCAGGCAGGATCTTCTCAAAACAAGGCTTAAAATGCTCAAATCGAACTGGAATATTTACAGAAAATACGGCTGGACGGGGTTTTCGCTTCACGACATAGCCTATGTCGAAGCGCCGAGGCCCTATGTTTTGGCGGTGCTGACGAATTTCAGCGGAGAGCAGGACGGCGACTTTGAATTCTTCGCCGAGGTATCGTCGATAGTCGAGAAGTTTTCTCAGCCGCAAATTTCGGACGAATAAGTGTTGACAAGCTGCGCAAACTGTTGTAAAATATCCTTTGTATTGCGAGTAAGCCATGCGGCAGCGGGCGCCGTTTTAATCGGCGAATGAGGAAAGTCCGAGCATCGCAGAGCAGGATAGCTGCTAACGGCAGCCGAGGGCGACCTTAGGGAAAGTGCAACAGAAAATTACCGCCGCTTTTGCGGCAAGGATGAAAAGGCGAGGTAAGAGCTCACCGCGGAGCGGGAGACCGCTTTGGCGTGTAAACCCTATCCGATGCAACACCGTTTGGTTCGGTATATCGCCGCTTTTGCGGCAAACGTCTGCTCGGCGGATATACCGTTAAAGGTGGCTGAAGCCCGGCGGCGACGCCGCGCTTAGATAGATTGCCGCACACGACAAAACTCGGCTTATCGGCTTAGTCGCAATTCCTCGGAATTTTACCTATTTTTTAAGCAAGAGGTCTATATACAATGTTCAGAAAAATAACGGCTTTAGCCGCTGCCGCCCTGATGATGGCGGCGCTTTCGGGCTGTGCGCTCCAAACTCTGAAAAACTCCGACTACGGCGAGTTTGAGGGCTATTTCAGCGAGCTTTCATATGAGGTCACAAACGACGCCGGCGACGTTACCGAGCAGATGTATATTCTTCACACCGACGAGGAGCACAGAGATTCAGTCGGCAAGAAGGACGTTTATTTCGACGATAACGGCGAGATGTATAAATATAACGTCACCATCGGCAGCGACCGCGTCGAGGAGATTGTCAGCTTCACAAAGGGCGAGGATTCGGGCTTTTACAGCGAGCTGCACTTCGACGAAAACGAGGTCATGATAAAAGCCGTTTGGGACAACAGCTATATCTCGGACGACGGCGAGAGCGAGCGCGACTATGGCGAGCGCGAATATTTCCCCGACGGAAAAACCGTGAAGCGCGAATATACCGAACGATATATCGGCGGCAAGCTGATCGAGCGGATCACCCGGGAATATTCTGAGAGCGGCGACCTCACCCTTGAAAAAACCGAAAAGGAATAAAAATAAAACCTTGGGTAGTCCCACATAAAACAGCAAAAGCAGACGAAGAACCGTCTGCTTTTTGCTTGTAGAAGTGCGCATATTAAATTCATCTTACGGATAAGTCGGAAATTATTCGCGCGCAATCATTTTTTTATCTTGAAAGTCAGCCCATCATATTTCTGACCGTCAACCTCTCGTGCGCCGATGTTGCGGTTGCACTCCGCAAAGCCGAGCTTTTCGGCGCAGCGGAGCATACGGACGTTGCCCGACCAAGTTTGTGTGTAAAGCTCGTTCAAACCGTTCTCAAAGTAATAGTGAATAAACGCACGGAGGGCGTTTGTTCCGATACCTTTGCCCCAAGCATCGGATTCGCAAATGTCAATGCCGACAGCACGATAAACGGTCTGACCGTCCTTGATCTCGCCAACCCATTCGTAGTTTTCGTCAATGCAGTAGGAGCTGACCCAGCCGATGTGTCTGCCGTTACATTCGATTTCAAACTTCCACCGTTGAGCATCATCGGGAAGGTCTTTCACGGACTCATAGTATTCACGCCAAGAGGCGCGCTCGGTTTCCTCGCTCGATTCGATAGGCTCCCATGGCGCATCGGTATTTGACCATTCGGTTTCGGTGGTAAACCAACGCACATAGTCCTCAATGTCGGGCTCAATCATATCGCGAAGAATAATGTTGTCAAATTCTATTTTCATCATCTATCCTCAATCAAATCCCGATTTATCACACAGGCTGTCATATTGGCAAGCTCCCTCCTCCGCATTTTTGAACGGGGGAGGATTTTTTGCGCACTTTTTAAGCCTTTCCCTTCGAGCCCTTCAGGCCGTTCAGCTTAACGCCCGAAAGAACGTTGGTGTCAAAGGCATAGGTGATCTTTTTGTTCTCGCGGTCGCGCTCCAAAGCAAGCGATATCAGCTCGTCAAGAAGCGCGGGATAGCTCAGCCCCGCGGGCTCCCAGAGATAGAACGAAAGCGAGCCGGGTATCGAGTTAATTTCGTTGAGATAGATCTCGCCCGAGCTGTTGTCGATCATGAAATCTATTCTTGCCACCCCCGAGCAGCCGAGCGCTTTGAACGCCTTGACCGAAAGCTCGCGGATCTTCTCGGTGTTTTCCTCCGAGATGTCGGCGGGTATGACGCGCTTTGTCGAAGCCATTCCCTTTGAGGATTTCGAGCCGCCGATGTATTTGTCCTCATAGCTTAATATCTCGTCGCTGCCGACCGGCCTTTCGCAGACCGAAGCGCGGGCGCTTTTTTCGTTGCCGAGCACCGAGCAGTTTATCTCGGTGAGGTTTTCTATCGCCCGCTCGACGAGAACCCTTTTCGCGTATAAAAACGCCTCCGCAAGCGCTTCCGAGAGCTTTTCGCGGTCATAAGCCTTTGAAATGCCGACGCTCGAACCGAGGTTTACCGGCTTGACGATGACCGGATAGCCTATCTCGGCCTCGACGCGCTTGATTATTGCGTGCTCATCGGAAAGATACTCTCTGCTGTCGCACATAACGCAGTCCAAAACCGGTATATCGCGGTCGCGGAAAATGACCTTCATCGCGTATTTATCCATCGAGAGCGCCGCCGAAAGAACGTCGCACCCGACAAAAGGCACGCCGAGCATATTGAGATAGCCCGCCGCGGTGCCGTCCTCGACGTTTGTGCCGTGAACGACAGGAAAAGCGACGTCGATATAATCAATAAGCGGCTTTTGAAGCAGCTTCGGCGAGGTCCTTATCAGCGCGGTGCGTTCGCCGACCCTCGCAAAGGCGACCTCGCAGCTTTCCGAAAGAAGCGACTTGATGTCCTTATAAGCCTCGATGTCGCCCACCCGTTCTCCCGAAAACATATTTCCGGACTTGGATATGTAGACCGGTATCACGTCGTATTTTTCGCGTTCAAGGCTTTGCGCAGCCTGAAGCGCCGAAATGACCGATATTTCATGCTCGACGGATTTTCCGCCGAACAAAAGCGCAACTTTGATTTTCATGATATCATCTCCCAAAAATGTGCCGTCAGTAATTATCCGGCAGGTCGTTTTCAAGTAGTATTATCTTCCTTTTGCCGTCGGTTGTCAAGGAGTAAATTTTTTTCACCGCTTCATTAAGGCTTTCCGCCGCGAATATCTTCTCCTCGCCGAAGCCCCCGCTTTTTAGGCCCGAGATTATAGCTTCCGAGTTGGTTTTTCCGACCGCGACCGCAAAATCGCAGCACTCGGCGGCCTTTTCGCCAAGCTCGAAGTTTAGCTTATACTGCTTTTCGCCGAGTTCAATCATTCCCGGAGTGCAGAGTATCCTGAAGCCGTCCATCTGCTTAAGCGTTTCAAGCGCGGCGGCGGCGCCCGAGGGATTTGAGTTGTAAGCGTCGTCTATTATAGTTGCGTCGCCGCTGTTTTTCAGCTCAAGCCGGTGCGGAACGCTTTCAAGCCGCCTGACTGCGGGTTTGAGCTGCTCGAGGGGTATGCCGAGGGTGTTTGCGACGGCCGCCGCGCCGCAGATGTTCAGCGCGTTGTGAGCGCCTATCAGCTTGGTTTTGAAGCGGCACCTCTCGCCCGAGGGGGAAACAACGTCGAATTCCGAGCCGGACGCGCTCATGCAAAGATCATCGACGTAGTAGCCCTCGCGGGAATTTATTCCGTAGCCGATAAAGCGCCTGCCCTTTGCCCCCTCGCGGACGTTTTCGCTGTCGGTGTTCAGCCACAAAAAGCCGTCTTCGGGCAGGGCGTCGGCAAGCTCGAATTTAGTTTTTCTGACGTTTTCAATGCTGCCGAAACTTTCAAGGTGCATAGGACCCACCGATGTGATTATTCCGTGCTTTGGGTGAACGATGTCGCAGATCTCCTTTATGTCGCCGACGTTTTTGGCGCCCATCTCGCAGAGAAAAATGTCGTGCGTAGCCCTAAGCTCGCCCCGAACGGTCTTAACTACCCCGAGCGGAGTGTTGAAGTTTCCGGGGGTCTTCAGAACGTTATATTTAACGCTAAGCAGCTCGTCTAAGAAATATTTGACCGAGGTTTTGCCGAAGCTGCCGGTAATGCCTATCACCGTGAGGTTCGGGCAGTCTTTGAGAATTCTTTTCGCGTCGTTGATGTAATGCCGATTGATTGCCTGCTCGACCGGGCGGTTTATTACGTTTGCGAGCAGCACCGCATAGGGCGAGAGCAGCACCCAAAGGGTATATGCCGCCGCGAAAACGACCGTAAAGCCCCAATCGTAAAGCGCAAAGAGAACAATGGCGGGCAGAAGATATATGATACATAATGTAAAAATAAGTCGTTTTATACGGGCAGTATATTTAAGCGGTATCTTTGCAGGCTCGGGTCTCAGGCATATCGCCGAAAAGAGCAGAACGGCGGATATCGGGATCGTCAAAAGCCCCTGACCGACCGAGCTCGTCGTCAGCCCAGCAGAAAGAACGGCGCAGATAAGCGATATGATCGCGCCGGCGATATGCCCCGCAAAGAACCCCCGCGCGTTGTCTTTAAGCCATTTGAGCTGGACCTTAGGCTTATAGGAGTTGAGCTGGAACATATGGATAAAACGGCGCTGCGAAAGCCAAGCGGCCGCAAAATAAAGCGCCGTCGTAAAAACCGTGCAGGCGAGCTTGAAAAATTCCATACAAAACCTCCGTCAGTTTATATTTAAAAACGAAGCGACCACCCTTGCGACGTACTCGGGAGCCTGCAAAAAGCTGTGATGCCCCGCGCCCTGAACCTTGACAAGTCCCGCGTCGGGTATCAGCTTTTCCATAAGCTCGCCGTCGGAAATCGGGGTAGCGGTGTCGGCGGTTCCCCAAATCAAAAGCGTCGGCGCGGATATCTTAGGCAGGTCGTTTTTTAAGTCCTCGTTGACGACCTTAACGAGCGTTTGCCTCATTGTTGGCGAGGCAGCGTTATAATCGGCCGAGCCGCGCTTTTTCCTCATGCTTTCGACGGCGTTCGGAAACAGCTTTTTAAACGGCGGAAGGCTCATTATCCTCCTGCCGGCCTTATAGAAAAGCAGGCTGAGCTTTTGCCCGAGAGTTTTTTTCGGCTTTATTCCGGCGGAATCTATAAGGATTATTTTTTCGATTTCAAAGGGCAGCTCGCGCTCGGTGAGTTTTAAAATCACCCTGCCGCCGAAGCTGTGACCGATAAAGACCACCGAGCTTGGGGCGAACGGCTTTAAAAACTCAACGATGAAATCGGCATATTTTGAAACGTCCCAAGGCTCGGGGGGTTCTTCGGTGCCGCCGAAGCCCGGCATATCGGGGGCGACGGCACGGTATTTTTTTGCGCAAAGATCTAAAAGCCCGTCGAAAAGGCCGGCGCGGCTTCCCCAGCCGTGAAGAAACACCGCAAGCTGTCCCTCGCCGCGGTCGAGATATTCCGTTTTCAGACCGAAAACTGTCGTTGTCATGGCAAAATCTCCGAAAGCACAAATTTTTTCATATTACAGTATATCACATCGGGCTCGGAATTTCCACTGTTTTTTGAAAGATTGCCGAAATTATTTTTAACTGTCAATATAAAGCCGTCATTTTGCCTATTGAAATCGGCGAAAAAATGTGTTATCATGTCTTTAATTTGGATCGTTTCACGGTCTGATGAAATTTTTGAACCGGAGGCTGATTTATGACAGTTTTAGTCGCAGGGGACCCCTCGATGGGTCTTGTCATCGGAATGGGACTCGGGACGGTCTTTATCGGGCTTATCTGCATCATCGCGATATGCTATATCATGGGTGCGCTGATAAAGCTCTTTGAGAAGAAAGCTCCCGAAAAACAGACCGAAACCGTTTCGGCGGCCGCCGCTTTGCCCGAAACGGACAAGGGCGAGCTTTTGGCAGTCATCTCCGCCGTCATCGCGGAGGAATTGGGCGAAAGCGCCGAGGCGATCAGGATAAAATCCGTTCGCAAAATATCTTAATCAGATTTTGGAGGAAATATCAATGAAAAACTACCGCGTCAACGTCAACGGCACCGTTTATGAGGTCGCCATTGAAGAAATATCTGCAAGCGAAGCAAAGACCGCTTCCGCTCCCGCCGCCGCACCCGCCGAGCCCGCAAAAAGCGCTCCCGCTTCCGGCTCGGGAGAGAAGATCACCGCCCCCATGCAGGGAAACATTCTTTCGGTGAACGTTTCCGCCGGTCAGACCGTTAAATCCGGCGAAGTCCTCATGGTTCTTGAGGCTATGAAAATGGAAAACGAGATCATGGCTCCGAAAGCGGGCAAGGTCACTTCGGTTTCCGTTTCAAAGGGCGCTTCCGTCGCCACCGGAGACGTTCTCTGCACTATTGAATAATCGCGAGGTGCAAAAATGAGTGAAGTGAACCCTGTAATTGATTTCGTGAGATCAACGGGCTTCGCGCTTATCGGAAACGACCCGCGCGTGCTCGTCATGCTTCTGATCTCATTCGTGCTTTTATATCTTGCCATCGTCAAGAAATTCGAGCCCTTGCTTCTTCTGCCGATAGCTTTCGGAATGATGCTGACAAACCTTCCCGGGGCGGATATGTTCCACGAGATCCTCTTTGCCGGAGGTCATGTGCACTGGGATCTTTTCGGAGGAGCGGCAGTAACCGCGCAGACCGTCGAGGATTTTGCTGCGGCCGGCGTTTCGCAGAACATTCTTGACGAGCTGAATCAGCTTATCGGGCAGACCGTGACACCAGGGCTTTTGGACGTTTTGTATCTCGGAGTCAAGCTCGGCGTTTATCCCTGCCTCATCTTCATCGGAGTCGGCGCGATGACCGATTTCGGCCCGCTTATCGCAAACCCGAAGTCGATGCTTCTCGGCGCGGCGGCGCAGCTCGGAATATTCATTACTTATATCGCAGCTAACCTCATGGGCTTTACGCCTCAGCAGGCCGGTTCGATAGGAATAATCGGCGGAGCCGACGGCCCTACCGCCATCTACACGACGATGATACTTGCGGCCGAGCTTTTGGGGCCAATCGCCGTCGCGGCATATTCTTACATGGCGCTGATAGGCGTTATCCAGCCGCCGATAATGAGAGCGCTTACCACCAAAAAAGAGCGCTCGATAGTCATGAAGCAGCTCCGTCCCGTTTCAAAGACCGAAAAGATAATCTTCCCGATAGTCGTTACCGTTTTCGTAACGCTGCTCGTTCCCTCGGCGGGTCCTCTGATCGGCTCGCTGATGCTCGGAAACCTTATTAAAGAGTCGGGAGTTTGCGACAGGCTTTCAAAAACCGCTCAGAACGAGCTTATGAACATAGTGACGATATTCCTCGGCGTTTCGGTCGGAGCTACCGCCACCGCCGCGACCTTCCTCACTTGGCGCACGATAGGCATTATCGCCATGGGCATCGTCGCTTTCGGAATGGGTACTGCGGGCGGAATACTTCTTGCAAAATTCATGAACCTGTTCCTCAAAGAAAAGATCAATCCGCTCATCGGCTCGGCCGGCGTTTCGGCGGTGCCTATGGCGGCGAGAGTTTCTCAGAAGGTCGGTCAGAAAGAGAACCCCGGAAACTTCCTTCTTATGCACGCCATGGGGCCCAACGTCGCCGGAGTTATCGGCTCGGCGATCGCCGCGGGCGTTCTGATCTCCCTGCTGGGGCCTCAGTGATTGGAGGTAAATTATGGCTAAGAATCCTTTGAAAATTACCGATACGATACTCAGGGACGCGCATCAGTCTCAGGCCGCGACGAGAATGCGGCTTGAAGATATGCTTCCCGCCTGCGAGCGCCTTGACAAGATAGGCTATTGGTCTTTGGAGTGCTGGGGCGGCGCGACCTTTGACTCCTGCATGAGATTTTTGAACGAAGACCCTTGGGAGAGGCTTCGCGCTCTCAAAAAGGCAATGCCGAACACAAAGCTGCAGATGCTTTTCAGGGGTCAGAACATTCTCGGATATAAGCATTACGCCGACGACGTTGTTGACGCTTTCGTCAAAAAGTCGATAGAAAACGGAATAGACGTCATCAGAATATTCGACGCGCTGAACGATACGAGAAACTTAAAGGCCGCCATCGACGCCACGAAAAAATACGGCGGGATCTGCGAGGCCGCGCTGAGCTATAC
>X22_European_Rabbit__coassemble_183_pt1 | contig 14520 bp, 13 predicted proteins | sample X22_European_Rabbit__metabat2_low_PE_009 | metagenome-assembled genome bin X22_European_Rabbit | reverse complement strand
CGTGAAGCCCGTCGAGCGACCAATCCGAGAGGTTTTCAAGCGTCGGCAGCGCCTTTTTGAGGACTTCGAGGGCGGCGGCGCGGTCGGTTTTCATCTTCTTGTTGTCATAAAGCGAAAGGTCATAGTCCGGCATCTCGTCGAAGAAATCGACCTGCTCGGGTATTTCCGAAAGCACCTCGGTCCTCGGCTGCAAAAGAGAAGCTATCTTTTTCAGGTCAAAATCACCCTTGCAGCTCTTGCGGATATAAGGCTCGGCGTACTCGGCGAATTTTTCGGGTGAAAGCGCGCGGATATACTCGCCGTTTATCGCCCTCAGCTTCATCGGGTCGAAAATCGCGGGCGACTTTGAAAGCCCCGAGATGTCAAACTCCTCGACAAGTTCGGGAAGCGAGAATATCTCCCTCTCTCCCTTTGGCGACCAGCCCAAAAGCGCGATGTAATTTACGACAGCCTCGCTAAGATAGCCCTTGTTTATAAGGTCCTCATACGACGCGTCGCCGTCGCGCTTTGACAGCTTGTGCTGCTTGTCGCGCATGATGTGCTCGACGTGGATATAAACCGGCTCCTCCCAGCCGAAGGCTTTGTATAAAAGGGTATATTTCGGCGCCGAGGCGAGATATTCGTTGCCCCTGACGACGTGGGTTATGCCCATCAGGTGGTCGTCAACGACGTTTGCGAAGTTATATGTCGGCAGACCGTCGGTCTTAAGGAGTATCTGGTCGTCGAGAGTTGAATTCTCAACGGTGATGTCGCCGTAAAGAACGTCGCTGAAGGTCGTTGAGCCCTCAAGCGGTATCTTCTGACGAATGACGTAAGGCGTTCCGGCGGCCAGCTTTTCTTTGACCTCCTCGGGCGAAAGATTTCGGCAGTGGCGGTCATACATCGGGTTGACGCCCGAAGCCTCCTGAACGGCTTTCAGCTCGGAAAGCCTGTCCTTGTCGCAGAAGCAGTAATATGCCCCGCCGAGCTCGACCAGCTTTTCGGCGTATTCTTTATATATCCCGCGGCGCTCGGTCTGAATATACGGTCCGTAATTCCCGCCGATGTCGGGTCCCTCGTCCCAGTTAAGCCCGACCGCTCGAAGCGTGCGATAAATGACCTCGTTCGCGCCCTCGACATATCTCTCTTGGTCGGTGTCCTCTATTCTCAGAATAAATTTTCCGCCCGCCTTTTTGGCGATGCAATAGGTAAACAGCGCGGTGCGAAGCCCTCCGACGTGAAGATAACCCGTCGGGCTCGGTGCGAACCTCGTTCTTACTTCGTTCATAACCTTACAGTCTCCTTTACAGTGTTTATATCATTCGCAACGGTCAGCCTGAGTTCTTCAAGCGAGCCGAAGCGCCTTTCTTCTCTCAAAAATTCAAGAAGCGATACCGTCGCTCTTTTTCCGTAAACGTCGCCGTCAAAATCAATAAGATGCGTTTCTATGACTATTTTCCCGTCCTCGTGGACGGTCGGCCTTGTGCCGACGTTTGTGACCCCCGAATAAACCTTTCCGCCGATTTCGGCCCGGGAGGCGTATACCCCCTTTTTCGGCAGCGCCCGTTCGGGGTCGAAGCCGATGTTGACGGTCTTTATGCCTATCGAAGTGCCTATCCTGTCGCCGTGTATTATCTCTCCCGAGAACGAATAGGGATAACCGAGCAGGCGGTTCGCCTCGCCGATCTTTCCCTCCTCGATAAGCCCGCGTATCCTGCTCGTGCTAATCGGCTCGCCGCCGTCAAAAACGGTGGGGACTATGATCGCTTTCGCTCCGGCGCTTTTGCAAAGGTCAAAAAGCTGCGCAGCGTCCGCCGTTCCGCCCCTGCCGAATCTGAAATTTTCGCCGCAGATAACGGTCTCGGCCCCAAGGCGGCCTATCAAAACCTCGCGCACAAAAACGTCGGGCGCAATATCCTTATACTCGGAAAAATCCTTCGAGACGACCTTATCGACCCCGAGGGTGCAAAGCCTTTCGCGCTTTTCGCCGTCGCTCATCAAAAGACCGCGGCGGCCCTTTGTCGTCATCGTCGCCGAGTCGAAAGTGAAAACGGTTTTTTCTCCGCTTTGCTTCAAAAGCTCGCCGACGGCGCTCATGTGACCTCGGTGGAGCCCGTCGAACAGACCGAGAAGCACCGCTTTTTTCCGGCTCATTTCAATCTCCCCAGAAATTTCTGTAAATTTTCAGCGCGCCGTCCGATACCTCGCAGATTCCCAAAAACTCGCTGCCGAACACCCTCACGAAGCCGTTTTTAAGGCTTTCGGGGGCGGCGGGCAAAACGCCGTTTTTATATTTTTTCTCGGCCAACGGGTCAAGGAGCATCTTCGGATAACACTCAAAGCAGCGCTCGACCGGCGCCAAAAGGCTTTGCGCCGAGCCGCTTCGGGCGGCTTCTTCGACGGCCTCGATGCTCAGGCAGTCCGAAATATCGAAGCCCTGAGAATAGGTCCGTCTTAAAGAGGTCATCGCGGCAAAGCTGCCGAGCGCCTCTCCGATATCGTTGATGAGGGTGCGGATATAAGTCCCCTTTGAGCACTCAACGCTCAGAACGCCCTTTTGCAGGCTTTCGTCAAAGCCGTCGAGCTTTATCTCAAAAACCGTGACGCTCCGCGAGGGGCGCTCAACGGTTTTCCCCTCTCTTGCAAGCTGATAAAGGCGCTTCCCGCCGATCTTTACGGCGGAATACATCGGAGGGGTCTGATAAATCTCCCCCGAAAACGCGGGTAGAATTTCTTCAAGCAGCTCGCGGGAAATTTTTTTGCCGCCGGTTTTTATGACCGCTCCGCTTATGTCCTGCGTGTCGGTCTCAAAACCGAGGGCGAAGCCGGCGGTATAACGCTTTTTCGGGTCGGGCAGAATGTCCGCCGCCCTTGCGGCTTTTCCCAAAAACACAGGCAAAACGCCCGTTGCAAGCGGGTCGAGCGTTCCCGAATGACCTATTCGGCGCTCTTTGAAAATTCCGCGAAGTTTCGCAACGACGTCAAACGAAGTGAAGCCCTCCGGCTTGTCGATAGCTATAACTCCGCTCAGCATACGGCTTCTTTTGCGGCCGCAAGCAGCTTTTCGGCGGCCTCGCTTTCGGTTCCGCGAACGCTGCACCCCGCGGCTCTGATATGCCCTCCGCCGTCGAATTTTGCGGCGATGGCGGCGGCGTCAACGTCAACGGTTCTTATCGAAGCCTTGAAAAGCGTGGGGTCCTCGGGCTGCTGCTTGAGGGTTATGCCGATTTTAACGCCCTTGACGCAGATCGGTATCCCCGCAAAGCCGTCAAGGTCGGCCCTATCGACGCCGAATTTATCCATAATGTCGTTGGTTATCGTTATCAGCGCAATCTTTGAATCCTCCGAGAAGCGCATATTTTTTATAAGCTGCATCTCGGCGAAAATTCTGCCCTTTGACTTTATCTGGAACATCTCGCGGTTTATCGCGGCCGCGCTCGCCCCGCACGAGATAAGGTCGGCCGCCGCGCGGTGAGCCTCGGGCGAGGTGCCCTCGAACATAAAGCAGCCGGTATCGGTGGCGATCCCGGTATAAAGGCAGTCGGCGATCCGCTTATCGGGCTTAACGCCCATGACCTTTAAAAGCTCGTAGATTATAAGGCAGGTGGCGCAGCTTCCGCCGTCGATATAGCTGAATTTTGCGAAGCTCTTGTTTGAAAAATGGTGGTCTATGCAGATATCCGTCCTGTCGGCATAATTCGCAAGGTTTTCTCCGAGCAGCTTCGCGTCGGCGACGTCCACCGAAATAACGCACTGCTCATCAAAATCCTCGTCGGCGTAATCATAATAGAGGAAATCGAATTTTTTGGGGAAGCCGTCGGAATTTCTGACGTTTGCCTTCACCCCGACGCTTCTCAAAAAATAGCAAAGCCCGAAGCCCGCTCCTATGGTGTCTCCGTCGGGGTGGGCGTGGGTGAGTATCGTAACGTTTTCGCAGCTTTTCAGCTTTTCGGCAAGCTGTTCAAGAGTGTCAATTTTCATCGCTGTCCGTCTCCTTGTCGTCTGAGGGAATGTTCAGGCTTTTAAGCATTTTCGAGATATGCGCGGAATATTCCGCCGAATCGTCCGCTATAAATCTGAGCTCGGGGGCTTTTCTTATTCCGAGCACCGAAACTATCTCGTGCCTCAAAAGTCCCGAAGCGCTTTCAAGCCCCTTGACCGCCTCCTTGGCCGAGCCTAAGCCGTCAAGGCTTGAAACATATATCTTTGCGACGGAACGGTCTTTTGAAACGTCGGCGCGTACCACCGTCAGTCTTTCGGCGTTTATCCTCGGGTCTTTAAGGTCGCGGAGCTTTCCGCCGATTATCCTCTGAATATCCGACGCGAGCCTTGCGGATTTAAAATCAGACATGGCTGTCTCCTTTGCTTTAAGTCTTTAAAAATCATTTCGCCTCTTCGCTCATGATATATCCCTCAAAGATATCTCCCTCTTTGAAGTCGCTGAATTTTTCAAGGGTGATACCGCACTCAAAGCCGGCGGAAACGTCCCTTACGTTGTCCTTAAAGCGCTTTAAGCTCGACATCTTGTCGTCGGCGATGATGATTCCGTCGCGAACGACCCGAACCTGATCGCTTCTTGATATCTTTCCGTCAAGAACATAGCACCCCGCCACCGAACCGACGCCGGTGATCTTATATACCTGTCTGACTTCGACGCGGGCGGTATCGACCTCTCTGAACTTCGGAGCGAGCATTCCCTTCATAGCGGTCTGGATCTCTTCGATGGCGTCATAGATGACCCTGTAAAGCCTCATGTCAACTCCGTCGCGCTCGGCGTTTGCCTTTGCGACGGGATCGGGTCTGACGTTGAAGCCGACGATTATCGCGTTTGAAGCGCTTGCGAGCATAACGTCGCTTTCCGATACCGCTCCGACGCCGCCGTGAATGACCTTTACTCGCACCTCGTCGTTTGATATCTTTTCAAGCGACTGCTTTACCGCCTCGACCGAGCCCTGAACGTCGGCCTTCACAACGATAGGAAGCTCTTTCATCTCGCCCTCGGATATCTGGCTGAACAGATTGTCGAGCGTGACCTTCTGATACTGCTTGAAGACCTCTTCCTTGGCCTCCTGCTTTCTCTGCTCGACAAGCTCTCTTGCCAGCTTTTCGTCGGCGACTGCGTTGAAAACGTCGCCCGCCGAGGGCACCTCGTCAAGACCGGTTATCTCTACCGGCACCGAGGGGCCTGCAGCGTTCACCGAACGACCCTTGTCGTCGGTCATGGTCCTGATTCTGCCGACTGCGGTCCCCGCGATGATGATATCGCCCATTTTGAGGGTGCCGTTCTGAACGAGCACCGTGGCGACGGGTCCGCGCCCGCGGTCGAGCCTTGCCTCGATCACCGAGCCCTTTGCAAGGCGGTTCGGGTTGGCTTTAAGCTCCAAAACGTCGGCGACCAAAAGCACGTTCTCCAAAAGCTCGTCGATACCCTCGCCGGTTTTCGCCGAGACGGGAACGCAAACAACGTCGCCGCCCCAAGCCTCGACCACAAGGTCGTGCTCGGTGAGCTGCTGCATGATTCTGTCGGGATTGGCGCCCTCTTTATCCATCTTGTTTATAGCGACGATTATCGAAACGCCGGCGGCTTTCGCATGGTTTATCGCCTCGATTGTCTGAGGCATGATCCCGTCGTCCGCCGCGACGACAAGTATCGCTATATCGGTCACCATAGCGCCTCTTAGCCTCATCGCCGTGAAAGCCTCGTGGCCCGGGGTGTCAAGGAAAGTGATGTCGCGTCCCTTGACGTTCACCCTGTAAGCGCCGATGTGCTGAGTGATGCCGCCCGCCTCGGTGGCGGTGACGTTTGCATGGCGGATTTTGTCAAGCAGCGAGGTCTTTCCGTGATCGACGTGCCCCATGACTACGACGACCGGGCTGCGCTCCAAAAGATCCTCCGGCTTATCCTCCTCATCGACGATAAGGCGTTCCTCGATGGTCACGACGACCTCTTTTTCGACCTTTGCGCCAAGCTCCTCGGCGACGAGCGCCGCGGTGTCGAAGTCAACGGTCTGGTTTATCGCCGCGAAAACTCCGAGACCCATGAGCTTTTTGATGACCTCGGTAGCGGTGACTTTAAGCCTCGAGGCAAGCTCGGCGACGGTGATCTCGTCGGGAATGGTTATTCTTAGCTGCTGCTTTCTTGCGCGTTCAAGCTCCAACCTGCGGAGCTTTTCGGCCTCGGTCTCGCGCTTTGTCGAAAGCTGCTGTTTTTTCTGCTGCTTTGATTTTTGGACCAGCTTCTGCTTTTTCTGATAGTTTTCGCTGCCCTTTCGGCCGTTGTCGGCAAGGTTGTCGTAGCGGTCGTTATATTTGTCGATATTGACGTAGCTTCCGCGGGTATCCACCACGCGCTGATTCTCGTTCGCCGAGCTGAGCGCGCCGCTTCCGCTTGAAATCAACTTCTGGCGCTCGCCGTGCTCCTGCTTTTTGGCGGGCTTTTTCTCCTCGCGCCTCGGTCTCGGCTGAGGCTTGGGCTCCTCTTTTTTCGCGGGCTCGGGCTTTTTCTCTTCTTTAGAAGCCTTTTGCTCCTCGGCGGGCTTTGTTTTCTTCTCAGGCTTTTCCGCCGCCTCGGGGACGTCTTTTTTAGCGGTCTTCGGCTCGGGCTTCTTTTTGGGCGCGGGCTTCGCCGAGGCGGTCTTATCCGCAAAATAACCGTCGAAGCTCTCGACCTGATTCCGCTGAGTCAAAACCTCGAAGACGTAATTCACCTCGTCGGGGCTGAGGCTCGAGCCGGTTTTTTTCGCGCCGAACTCGGCCGCCAAAAGCTCGATTATCTCGTTGGCGGTCATTTTCAGGTCTTTGGCAAGGTCGGAAAGTTTATATTTTGTAATCATAGGCATAGCTCCTTAAAAGTTAGATTTGAAAGTTCGGTTCACTGATTCAGCTTTTTTGTTATCGCGCCGGCAAAGCCTTTATCGGTCACTGCCATGACCCCGAACCGTTTGCCGATCGCGCCGCCGATATCGTCCATCGTTTCCGCGATGGTTAAAAGCGGTATTTTTTCCCTCCGGCAGACCCGCGATATCTCTTTTTTCGACTTCTCCGAGAAATCGCTCGCCGTCAAAACCAAAAACGCGGTTTTTCTTTGGCACGCCGACTTTACCTCGTCGGTCCCGCAAATGAGCTTCGCGGCGCGTCTGCACATTGAAAGCGTTCCCGTTATATCAGCCATCGTGCGCCTCCGCAAGCTCTTTTTCAAGCGTTTCGTAAACCTCGGGCGATATCTCCGTCTCGAGGCTTTTTTCGAGCCGCCTGTATTTTCTCGCTTTTTTAAGGCACTCCGCGTCGGGGCAGATATAGGCGCCTCTGCCGGGCTTTTTGCCGACCCGGTCAAGGCTGACCTCGCCCTCGGGTGAGCGCACGATCCTCAAAAGTTCTTTTTTCGGCTTCGATTCCATGCAGCCCACGCACGAGCGCATCGGGATCTTTCTTTGCTTCATCAGCCGTTCTTCCTTTCAACCTCCCCCGCGCAAAAAGCCGTGCGGGGCGGGATATGTCATTCCTCTTTTTTGCCGAGCGGGATAATATCTATCTTATAGCCCGTAAGCCTTGCCGCCAGCTTTGCGTTCTGACCCTTGTTGCCGATGGCGAGCGAAAGCTGGTTTTCGGGGACTATAACGGTGCAGCTCTTTTTCTCGCCCTCAAGTATCTCGACGCTCACAACCTCGGCGGGGGCGAGGGATTTTGCGATGAATTCGGCGTCGTCCTCGCTGTAACTTATAAGGTCGATCTTTTCGCCGCCGAGCTGCTCCATGACCGCCGATATCCTCGAGCGCTTGGGACCGATGCAGGCGCCTATAGCGTCAACGTCGGGGTTTTTCGAGGCGACGGCTATCTTTGAGCGCGAGCCGGCCTCACGAGAGATAGCCTTGATCTCGACGGTGCCGTCGTAAATTTCCGGCACTTCTATCTCGAACAGGCGCTTGACGAAATCCTTATGCGTCCGCGAGACCTTTACCGAGGGCTTTTTGTCGGGGTTCACGACTCCCACGACATATACCTTGATAATGTCGCCCGCCCTGATGACCTCGCCGGGTATCTGCTCGACGCGGGGAAAATAGACCTCGTCCTTGTCGATGGTGATTATCGCGTTTCCGGTGCCGGGCTCGACCTTCTGAACGGTCGCGGAAACGATCTCGTGCTCCTTGTCCTGATACTGGGCCACAAGCCTGTCGCGCTCGAACTGTTTGATATCCGAGCGGATAGACTGCTTCGCCGAGCTTGCCGCAACTCGCCCGAAAGCGGACGGGTCGAGAATTATCTCAAGCTGCTGACCGACGGCGATCGAGGGGTCGCGGGTGCGGGCCTCGTCAAGGCTGATCTCGTTTGCGGGGTCGTTCGGCTCGCCGTCAACCACCGTTTTGAGGATAGCCATTTCAAAGGCCTCGGTGTTCGGGTCAAGGTCTATCCTGACGTTTTCGGTGTCGGGATAATCCCTCTTGACCGCTTTGAGTATCCCGCTTTTGATTTTTTCAATAAGAACGTCTCCCGGCACTCCGCTTGCAAGCTCTATGCCTTTAAGCGCCTCAAAAATTTCCTTGCTCATAATTTTGCAAACATTCCTTCCCTGTTATAATTTGTCATTCAGCCGAATCTTTTTCTGCCGAGAAAAGATCCGCGTCGTCGTTCAGCTTGATATATGCGCAGTCGGATATCCGAACGACCTCACGTTTTCCTCCGACCTCCACCGCGACCGAATCCCCGAGATATTCCTCAAGGGTGCCGACGAGCTCTTTTTCGCCGTCTCTCGGGCGGATAAAGCGAAGCCTTATCTCGTCGCCCAGACAGACCTCGAAGTGCTCGGGGCGTTCCAGCTTTCTTCCGAGCCCCGCCGAGCAGACCTCGAAGATATAGCTTTCGGATATCGGGTCGGTCTCGTCGAGCAGCTTGTCGAGCGGGCGGTGAAGCGCCTCGCAGTCGTCGATGGATATTCCCTCGTCGCTGTCGATATATACCCTCAGATATTTGTTTGCGCCCTCTTTTTCAAACTTAACGTCCCACAAAAACAGCCCGAGCCCGTCGCAGAGGGGCTTTGCGAGCTCGCGCACTTTTTTGACGGTCGCACTGTCTGCCACTGCTTTTTCCTCCTTTGTCCGAAATTCCGAAAGCGTTATTGCGCGGTTTTCTTTTATAAGCCGAAAGGTCGGAATTTCAATTCCAACCTTTCTCATAAAACTATTACCTAAACTATTATATCACGAAATTTTCGTTTGTCAACCCTTTTCGGGCTTAAAATTGACTTTTTGAGCCGCAAAATTGCGGTTTAAAATCCGATGCGCGCCTTGATATACTCTCCGACCTCGCTTATCGGCATTCTTATCTGCTCCATGCTGTCGCGGTCTCTTACCGTCACGCAGCCGTCGTTTTCCGAGTCGAAGTCATAGGTCACGCACCAAGGCGTGCCGATCTCGTCCTCGCGGCGATATCTCTTGCCGATCGAGCCGGTCTCGTCGAAGTCGGTCATGAACAGCTTTGAAAGCTGCTCGCAGACCTTTTCCGCTCCGCCCGAAAGTTTCTTTGAAAGCGGAAGCACCGCGCACTTATACGGCGCTACGGCGGGGCTGAGGTGCAAAACGGTGCGGACGTCGTTTTTCTCGGCGTCGATGACCTCCTCGTCATAGGCCTCGCACAAAAGCGCGAGAACGGTTCTGTCAAGCCCGTAGGTGGACTCTATAATATAAGGTATGAATTTCTCGTTGGTCTCGGGGTCGAGATATCCCATGTTTGTGCCGCTGTATTCCTGATGGCGGGTCAGGTCGAAATCGGTGCGGTTGTGGGTGCCGTTGATCTCTCCCCAGCCGAACGGGAACAAAAACTCGATGTCGCAGGCGGCCTTGGCATAGTGCGCCAGCTTCTCGTGGTCGTGGAATCTCAGATGCTCGGGCGCAAGTCCGAGATCCTCGAAATACTTTCTGCCATAAGCCTTGAAGTATTCATATAAGTCGCCGTCGGTCCCCTCTTTGCAGAAAGTCTGAAATTCCATCTGCTCAAACTCGATGGTGCGGAAGGTGAAGTTTCCGGGGGTGATCTCGTTTCTGAAGGCCTTGCCGATCTGACCGATCGAGAAGGGCAGCTTTGCGCGCATGGTGCGCTGAACGTTCAAAAAGTTGACGTATCCGCCCTGCGCGTTTTCGGGTCTGAGATAGTTAACGCTCTTTGAATCGTTTGTCACCCCGCGGAAAGTCTGGAACATGAGGTTGAATTCGCGGATATCGGTGAAATTATGCTTGCCGCACTTCGGGCAGGGAATGTGATGATCCTTTATATATTGGAACATCTCCTCTTTAGTCATGGCGTCGGCGTGAGCGTTCGGGTCGAACGCCTCGATGAGATTGTCGGCGCGGTGGCGGGTCTTGCACTCCTTGCAGTCCAAAAGCGGGTCGGAGAAGCTGGCGACGTGGCCCGACGCTTCCCAAACTCTCGGGTGCATCAAAATGTCGGCGTCAACCTCATAGCTGTTTTTGCGCTCCTGAATAAAGCGCTTGCGCCATGTGTCCTTGACGTTATTCTTGAGGCGTGCGCCCAACGGGCCGTAGTCCCACGTGTTCGCAAGTCCCCCGTATATGTCCGATCCGGGGAAAATGAAGCCCCTGCCTTTGCAAAGCTCAACTATCTTCGCCATGCTTTTTTCTGTGTTTTCCATACCGATGCTCCTTTACAGCCTGTATATTTTTGCAAAAATATTCATATCTGAAAATTCCGACATATACTATAATAACCCCCGAATCCAAAGAAGTCAATAGCTTTTTTGCACTGCGCCCGGGCATTTGGGCTTTAAATCACAAATAAAATTTAGAAAATTTTGAGAAATTCCGAAAAAACGCTTGACATTTGCATGATTTTGTGGCAATATATTTCATAGACGAAGCGATGAAAAATCGCTTCCCTCTCCTTAAATTTTGACATCATCGTAATTGTATAAACCACTTCTTGCACTGAGAGCGTCCTTTTGGGCGCTCTTGGTGTTTATACGCGCGCGTGCTTTAGTCCGCGAATCAGCATAACATACAAATCCGGCGCTGTACTGTGCTAAAAGTTTTTGTCTTTGACAGGTTGACACTTGTGCGCCGAGGGAGTATAATCATTACAATCACAAAATATCGGAGGAGATAATCATGAGAGTATACAATTTCAGCGCGGGTCCCGCAATGCTTCCCGAGGAGGTTTTAAAGCGTGCGGCGGACGAAATGCTTGAATACGGCGAGAGCGGACAGTCGGTAATGGAAATGTCGCACCGCTCGAAAGAGTATCAGGCTATCATTGATTCCGTCGAGGCCAAATTGCGCGAGGTCATGAAGATTCCCGAAAACTATAAGGTCCTGTTCTTGCAGGGCGGCGCTTCAAGCCAGTTCGCAATGGTGCCGCTGAACCTTATGAACAAATCGGGCAAGGCCGACTTCGTTCTGACCGGACAGTGGGCGACAAAGGCTTATCAGGAAGCCTCGAGATACGGCGAGTGCAACGTCGTCGCAAGCTCGAAAGACAAGACCTTCAGCTATATCCCCGAGCTTGACAAGTCAAAGTTCACCCCCGACGCCGACTACTTCCACATCTGCTATAACAACACCATCTACGGCACAAAGTTCCCCGAGCTGCCCGACACCGGAAACGTTCCCCTCGTTGCCGATATGTCAAGCTCCATTCTCTCCGAGCCGGTCGACGTCTCAAAGTTCGGCGTTATCTATGCCGGCGCTCAGAAAAACATGGGCCCCGCGGGTCTCACTGTCGTTATCATCAGAGAAGATCTCATCGGCAACGCGAGAGACATTACCCCGACGATGTTCAACTATAAGACCCACGCCGAAAACGGCTCGATGTATAACACTCCGCCGACCTACGGCATCTATATCCTCGGCCTCGTCCTCGACTGGGTAAAGGAAAAGGGCGGGCTTGAAGCCATGGCAAAGCTGAACGCCGAAAAGGCAAAGCTCCTCTATGACTTCCTTGACGGCTCGAAGCTGTTCAAGCCGACCGTTCACGGAAAAGACCGCTCGCTGATGAACGTTCCGTTCGTCACCGGAAACGAAGAAACCGACGCCAAGTTCGTTTCGGAGGCCAAGAAAGCGGGACTTATCAACATCAAGGGTCACCGCTCGGTCGGAGGAATGAGAGCTTCCATCTATAACGCCATGCCGAAAGCCGGCGTTGAGAAACTGGTCGAATTCATGCGCAAATTTGAGGCCGAAAACGCATAAGGAGATTTGCTATGTATAAGATTCTTACTTTAAATAAGATTGCCGCCTGCGGCACCGACCTTTTTGACAGGTCGAAATACACCGTCGCCGACATGGAGACCGAGCCGGACGGCATAATGGTTCGCTCGGCGAATATGCTCGAAGAAGAATTCGCGCCGACCCTCAAAGCGATAGCAAGAGCGGGAGCGGGCGTCAACAACATTCCCGTTGACCGTTGCTCGGAGCAGGGTATCTGCGTGTTCAACACCCCGGGCGCCAACGCAAACGCCGTCAAAGAGCTCGTCATCGCGGGGCTTCTGATGACTTCGAGGAAAATTCCCGCCGCTATCGACTGGGCCAAGACCCTTAAAGGCAAGGGCGACGAGGTCGGAAAGCTGGTCGAAAAAGGAAAAGCAGCCTTTGCGGGCCCCGAGATCATGGGCAAGACCCTCGGAATCGTCGGGCTCGGAGCAATCGGCGTTAAGGTGGCAAACACCGCGCTTTCCCTCGGAATGAAGGTCGTCGGATACGACCCGTTCCTCTCGGTCAACGCGGCTTTGAACCTCAAGCCCGGCGTCAGCGTAGTGAAATCTCTCGACGAGGTTTACGCCTGCGCCGACTACATCACCCTGCACCTGCCTTATAATAAGGATACAAAAGATACCGTCTGCGCCGAAAGCCTTGCAAAGATGAAGGACGGCGTGAGGATTCTCAACTTTGCAAGGGGCGAGCTCGTCAACTCGGGCGACCTTCTTGCGGCGATTTCAAGCGGCAAGTGCGCGGCTTACATCACCGACTTCCCGAACGACGAGATCATCGGCGTCGAGGGCGTAGTCGCGGTGCCTCACCTCGGAGCCTCCACTCCCGAATCTGAGGACAACTGCGCGGTCATGGCGGCCCGCCAGCTTATAGATTATCTCGAGACCGGAAAGATCGTCAACTCGGTCAACCTGCCCGAATGCGAGCTTGCAAAAACCGCCGACTGCCTTGTCTGCGTAATCCACAAAAACGTCCCCTCGATAATCACTCAGATCACCGGCGTCATTTCGGCCGGCGGAGGAAATATCGAGAACATCGCCTCGAAGTCCAAAAAAGACTGGGCGTATACCATGCTCGACGTCACCGGCGTCGTCACCCCCTCGGATATCGAAAAGATCGAGGGCGTCACCGGAGTCAGAGTTCTCTGATAAAAAAGCGCAAAAAAGCCACCTGTCCGTTTTTCGGGCAGGTGACGTTTTTTCAAAGCGAAATTTCCTTTGTCTCTCCCGGAGAGACCTCGAGCGCCTTTTTGTCGGGCAGCTCAAGCCAGACCCTTTTCGCGGTGGGATTATAGACCCTTTTTCCGTCGGCCGAGTATTCAAGCGATCTCGCCGCAAGGTCGTATTCGCAGATCTCGATGTTTTCGGCGAACCAGATATCCTCTCTCCCCGAGACCTTTTTGAGGATATCCTCGATGAGGTCCCAGTTTCCGTCGCGGCGAAATTCGGGGGTGTGACCCCAGATATAAAGCATACGCGGGTTTTCGGGCTGCTCGTTTAAAAATTTTTCAAGCAGCTCGGGCAGCTTCGGGTCGTTGTGATGGGCGGTCGGGCGAAGCCTCAGCCAGTCGGAGGGAAGCTCGAGAGAATAATCCGACCAGACGGTGCGGCAGTATTTTATTCCGCATTTTGCAAGCGTTTTAACGCTCAGGTCGTTGAAGCTGCCGTAAGGATAAGCCGCGCCGCGAACGACGGTTTTAAAGGTCGATTCAATCGCCTGCTTGTCCGACATTATCTCGTAGATGAGCTCGGGCTCGGAAATTTTTGTGAAATCGCGGTGACGAACGCCGTGAACGGCGACCTCGACGCCCTCGCGGGCATAATTTTCAAGCTCCGAGGGGCACATTCTCTCCCAAGGGCCGCAGGGCTCCTGCCCCTCGGGGCGGGTGATTCCCGAGCTTATATTGAAAGTCCCCTTGATTTTATATCTTGACATCAGGTCCAAAAGTCTGATATCATCATAACAGCCGTCGTCATAGCTGAGGGTGAACGCCTTTTTAAGGCCGTTCGGGAAAAGCGTTTTAAGCATTTTAACAACTCCTTTTACCTCGTCATATTTTCATGTTCAAGCGCTTCAAGCTCCTCGCGAAGCCTTTCCGCGTTCGTCTCCTGCTCGGGGAAGCCCTTTCCGGCGACCTTTCTTGCGACGGTGAAGCAAAGCCTTGCCTTTTTGCCGCCGTCGGGTTTGAAAATAAGGTCGGCCGAATAGCCCATTATCGCGGCGTGAAGCCTTATCTTCGAGAGATCGGCGCCGCTAAATGAAAACTGTACATTAAAAAAAAGCCCGTATTTAACGCCGATCATCCGCCTTTTGTCGGTCATGGCGACGT
>X22_European_Rabbit__coassemble_181_pt1 | contig 14612 bp, 11 predicted proteins | sample X22_European_Rabbit__metabat2_low_PE_009 | metagenome-assembled genome bin X22_European_Rabbit | reverse complement strand
CTATATAATATAAGCACAAATTTATAAAGGCTGTGACGAAGAAGGCTTTTTTTCCGCCGAAACAGAGAGCCGGTGGTCGGTGAAAACCGGTCGAAGCGCTTTAAAAGCCCCTCGCTTCCGAGCTGAAAGCCCCCAAAGCGCATCGCGTGAGTAGACGCTTTCCGTAGCTGCTGCGTTAAGGTATAGGAATTGTTGGATTCCGAAGAGCGGCGGACGTTTTAAGTCCGCAATTTGAGTGGTACCGCGAGTGCGAAAAAGCACCCGTCTCAAAGAAAACCTTTGAGGCGGTTTTTTAATACCCGCAAAGGGTTTTCAGGGAGTCTCGTTCCGAAAATCACTTTTACAGGAGAAATGCACAATGATGAACGCAAAAAAGTATTCCCCGGGCTATTATCTTCCCCCCGAAATGTCCTATGACTGGGTCAAAAAGGATCACATCGAAAAAGCGCCGCTTTGGTGCTCGGTCGATTTAAGAGACGGAAACCAGTCGCTCGTTATCCCTATGAGCTTTGAGCAGAAGCTCGAATTCTATAAGCTGCTGCTGCGCGTCGGCTTCAAAGAAATAGAGGTCGGCTTCCCCGCGGCTTCCGAGACCGAATATGACTTTCTGCGCGCGCTTATCGAGCAGAGAATGATACCTCAGGACGTCACCGTTCAGGTGCTTACCCAGTGCCGCGAACACATCATCAGAAAAACCTTCGAGGCGGTAAAGGGCGCTCCCTCGGCTATCGTTCACTTCTATAATTCGGTCAGCGTGGCTCAGCGCGAGCAGGTATTCAGAAAGTCGAAGGATGAGATAAAAAAGATAGCAACCGACGGCGCGCTGCTCGTCAAACAGCTCGCAAAGGAATATGACGGCAACTTCCGCTTTGAATATTCTCCCGAAAGTTTCACCGGAGCAGAGCCGGAATATTCGCTCGAGGTCTGCAACGCCGTGCTCGACATTCTTGAACCCTCCGAAACAAACAACGTCATCATCAATCTGCCGGTGACCGTTGAGATGAGCCTGCCGCATATCTACGCCTCGCAGATAGAATATATGAGCCGCAACCTCAAATATCGCGAACACGTCACCCTTTCGCTGCACCCCCATAACGACCGCGGCACCGGAGTTGCCGACACCGAGCTTGCGCTTTTGGCGGGAGCCGACAGGGTCGAGGGAACGCTTTTCGGAAACGGCGAGCGCACCGGAAACGTCGATATAATCACCCTCGCGATGAATATGTATTCTCACGGAATCGACCCCGGGCTCGATTTCTCGGATATGCCCGCTATCACCGAGATATATGAAAAATGCACCGGAATGAAGGTCCACGAGCGCCAGCCCTATGCCGGAGCGCTTGTATTCGCGGCGTTCTCGGGAAGCCATCAGGACGCCATTGCAAAGGGAATGAAATGGCGGGAAGAAAAGAACCTCGAGCAGTGGACCACGCCTTATATACCCATCGACCCGACCGACATCAACCGAACCTACGACGCGGACGTGATAAGGGTAAATTCGCAAAGCGGCAAGGGCGGAATAGGATATCTTCTTGAGCACACCTACGGCTACACTCTGCCCGCAAAAATGAAGGAGCACTTCAGCTATCTCTGCAAGGGAATATCGGACAGAGGCCACCGCGAGCTGAAGCCCGACGAGATTCTCGACATTTTCAAGAGAAACTATTTCCGCATCGTCGAGCCGGTATGTATTCAAAAGATGAACTTTACGGAACACCCGGACGGGGTTGACGCAGATATACTCTTTGACTATAACGGTTCGTCTGTTGAAATAAAGGCGTCGGGCAACGGCTCAATCGACGCTGTGTCAAACGCTCTGAAGTCGCTGACCGGCGATACCTACTCGCTTGAGGTCTATACCGAACACAGCCTTATGAATCAGGCTTCGCAGTCTGAAGCAATCGCATATATCGGAATAAAAACACCGAGCGGCGAGATGAGTTGGGGCGCGGGATACCATACGGACATAATAAGAGCTTCGGCTTACGCGCTCGTCAGCGCTTACAACAATTCCAAAAAGTGAGGAGATTAGGCTATGGGAATGACTATGACACAAAAGATACTCGCGGCACACGCGGGTCTTGACAAGGTAGAAGCGGGTCAGCTTATTTCTGCAAAGCTCGACATGGTTTTAGGCAACGATATTACAACGCCGGTCGCTGTAAACGAGTTTAACAAGGCCGGATTTGACGGTGTTTTTGATAAAGACAGAATCGCCATAGTTTTGGACCACTTTGTTCCCAACAAGGATATAAAGGCCGCAGAGCAGTCAAAGCAGTGCCGTGAATTCGCCTGCGCTCACTGCGTCAGCCACTTCTATGACGTCGGCAAAATGGGCATCGAGCACGCGCTTTTGCCCGAGCAGGGAGTTGTGACTGCCGGCGACTGCGTGATCGGAGCGGACAGCCACACCTGCACCTACGGCGCCCTCGGCGCGTTTTCTACCGGAGTCGGCTCGACCGACATGGCCGCCGGAATGGCGACCGGCACCGCTTGGTTCAAGGTGCCCTCGGCGATAAAATTCGAGCTTTCGGGAAAGCTGCCGAAAAACTGCTCGGGCAAGGACGTTATTTTAACGATAATCGGCATGATAGGCGTTGACGGCGCGCTTTACAAAAGCATGGAATTCTCGGGCGAGGGCATAAGCTCGCTTTCGATGGACGATAGGCTCTGCATCTGCAACATGGCGATTGAGGCCGGCGCCAAAAACGGAATATTCCCCGTTGACGACGTTACCCGCGCTTATATGAACAGCAGAACCGAACGCGCTCCGAAGGAATTTTCGGCCGACCCCGACGCCGTCTATGAAAAGGTAATAAAAATAAACCTCTCGGATATAGTTCCGACCGTAAGCTGCCCTCACCTTCCCGAAAACACAAAGCCCGCAAGCGAGCTTTCAGACATCAAGATAGATCAGGTGGTTATCGGAAGCTGCACCAACGGCAGAATGGAGGACATGGAGGCGGCGTACAGGATAATGAACGGCAAAAAGGTCGCCGACGGCGTAAGATGCATAATCATTCCCGCGACGATGGCTATTTACCGCGAATGCATCGAGCGCGGATATCTCACCGCGTTCATCGACGCGGGCGCGGTCGTCTCGACCCCGACCTGCGGACCCTGCCTCGGCGGCTATATGGGGATTCTGGCCGAGGGCGAAAGATGCGTCGCAACGACTAACCGCAATTTCGTCGGCAGAATGGGCCATGTGAAAAGCGAGGTATACCTTGCAAGCCCGCAGACGGCCGCAAGCTCCGCTCTGACCGGATATATCACCGCTCCCGAGGAGGATTGACATGAACACAAAAGGAAAAGTTTTTAAATATCCCGACAACGTCGATACCGACGTCATTATCCCCGCAAGATACTTAAACACCTCCGACGCGCAGGAGCTTTCAAAGCATGCCATGGAGGATATCGACGCCGAGTTCGTCAAAAAGGTCAATAAGGGCGACGTTATGGTCGCCGGCTGGAACTTCGGCTGCGGTTCTTCAAGAGAACACGCCCCGCTCGTCATCAAAACCTGCGGCACCGGCTGCGTTATCGCAAAGAGCTTCGCGAGGATTTTCTATCGCAACGCGATAAATATCGGTCTGCCTATCCTCGAATGCCCCGAGGCCGCCGACGGCATAACTGCGGGCGACGAGGTATCGGTCGATTTCGACACCGGCGTCATCACCGACATTACAACGCAAAAAAGCTATCAGGCTCAGCCCTTCCCGGAATTCATTCAGAATATCATCAGGGCTGGCGGGCTGTTGAAATCTTTGAAAAGCGAGGCGGAAAAATGAATAAGAATATAGCAGTTATTCGCGGCGACGGTATCGGCCCCGAGATCGTGAACGAAGCGATAAAGGTGCTTGACGTCATCGCGGAAAAATACGGACATACCTTTTCTTATACCGACGCCGACATGGGCGGCTGCGCCATTGACAAATACGGCGACCCGCTGCCTCAGCACGAGCTTGACAAGTGCCTTAGTGCCGACAGCGTGCTGCTCGGAGCGGTCGGAGGCCCGAAGTGGGACGGCGTTCCCGGCTACATGAGACCCGAAAAAGGACTTTTAAGAATCCGTGCGGGAATGGGCGTATATTCAAACAACCGTCCTGCAAAAATTTGGCCTCAGCTTGCAAAAGCGTCTCCGCTCAAGCCGGAAATAGTCGAAAAAGGAATCGACTTTATTATTGTCCGCGAGCTTATCGGCGGCATCTACTTCGGCGAACACAAAACCTATGAGCAGGGTGAAAAAGTTTCGGAAGACGTTATGAAATATTCCGAAAGCGAGATTGAAAGAATCGGCAGAATAGGATTCGAGACGGCAAGAAAACGCCGTAAAAAGCTCTGCTCGGTTGAAAAGTCCAACGTACTCGACACTTCAAGGCTCTGGAAAAGCATTATGCACCGCCTTGCCGAGGAATATCCCGACGTCGAGCTTTCGGATATGCTTGTTGACAACTGCGCCATGCAGATAGTCAAAGACCCCTCGCAGTTTGACGTTATCGTTACCAAGAATATGTTCGGAGACATTCTTTCGGACGAAGCCTCGATGATAACCGGATCTATCGGAATGATACCCTCGTCCTCTCTCGGGGCGACCTCAAACGGTCTTTACGAGCCCATTCACGGCTCGGCGCCCGATATTGCGGGAAAAGACGTCGCAAACCCGATAGGCACTATCCTCTCGGCGGCGATGATGCTTCGTTTCAGCTTTGATATGCCCGCCGAGGCGGACGATATCGAGGCGGCGGTCGGAAAAGTCCTCTCTGAGGGTTACAGGACCGGCGACATAATGTCGTCCGAAGATGGGCTTAAACTCACAAAATGCTCTGAAATGGGCGACCTGATTTGCAGAGCGATCAAAGCATCAAAGTAAAGGAATGAATCAAATGAAACTTTGCGGAGCCGATATTATCGTCAGAACGCTTATAGAACAGGGCGTGGATACCGTGTTCGGCTATCCGGGCGGTCAAATTATAAACGTTTATGACTCATTGTATAAATATCAGGACGAAATAAAGCATATTCTGACGGCTCACGAGCAGGGCGCCGCCCATGCCGCCGACGGATATGCAAGGGCGACCGGAAAAGCGGGCGTCGTTATTGCGACCTCGGGACCCGGGGCGACAAACCTTGTGACCGGAATAGCGACGGCATATCTCGATTCGGTGCCGATGGTGGCGATAACCGGCAACGTGCCGACCACTCAGCTCGGAACCGACAGCTTTCAGGAGATAGACATCACCGGTATCACCCTGCCGATAACAAAGCACAACTATGTCGTCGGGCGGGTCGAGGAGCTTGCCGACACGATAAGAGAGGCCTTCAGGCTTGCCGTTTCGGGAAGACCCGGGCCGGTGCTCATCGACGTTCCGAAGGACATTCAGACCGCCGTGACGGAATATGCCCCCTGCGAGCCTGTTTTGCCCGAGCCGCGTCAACCCGCAAAGGAGATGCGCATAACCGCTGCGGCCGAGGCGATAAACCAGTCTCAGAGACCGTTTATCTATTTCGGCGGAGGAATGATAAATTCCGACGCGCAGGACGAGCTTTATGAGCTTGCCGAGCGCCTTGACGCGCCGATAGGCTGCTCGCTGATGGGAATTTCGGCGATTCCGACCGACCACCCGAGATTTTTGGGTATGCAGGGAATGCACGGGCATTATGCAAGCTCGATGGCGATGCACAAGGCCGACTGCATAATCGCCCTCGGAGTCAGATTCAACGACAGGGTGACCGGCAACCGCGCAAAATTCGCCTCTAACGCAAAGATAATACACATCGACGTTGACGGCGCCGAGCTTGACAAAACCGTTTCGGCGGCTCACGCCATGAGGGGAGACCTTAAGCTCACGCTTCAAAGGCTGCTCGGGCTGCTCGCCCAAAAAAAGCTGCCCGAATGGCGCAAGACCATTGAGGGGCTTAAATTTGAGGAGCGCGGGGCGACCGACAACCGCGAGGGGCTTACTCCGCGTGCGGCGATACTCACTCTGAACAAATATTTAAAGCCCGAAACGCCGGTCGCGACCGACGTCGGCCAGCACCAGATGTGGGCTGCGCAGTCGCTTGTTTTCTCTCAAAAACGCAAATTCATTTCAAGCGGCGGACTCGGAACAATGGGCTTCGGAATGGGCGCCGCGATGGGCGCGGCTACGGCTCTTAAAGAAAAAGCGGTGCTCGTTACCGGAGACGGAGGCTTCGGAATGTGCCTAAACGAGCTTGCCACCGCGGTAACATATAATATCCCGCTCGTGATACTTCTCATGAACAACGGCGTGCTCGGAATGGTCCGCCAGTGGCAGACGCTTTTCTTCAACAAACACTATTCAAACACCGTTCTTGAAAGAAAGACAGATTTTGTGAAGCTGGCGGAGGCTTTCGGAGCGGCGGGAAAACGCGCCGAGACCCTTGAACAGCTCGATTCGGCGCTTAAAGAGGCGTTTGAATCAAAGGTGCCGTTCGTCGTCGAGTGCATCATCGACAAGGACGAATTCGTTCTTCCGATGCTTCCGCCCGGCGGCTCGATGGACGACATTATCACAAAGGTAGATATCGGAGGTGCGGAAAATGACTAACTTCACGATCGCGGTGCTTGTCAGAAACCAGTTCGGCGTGCTCAACCGCGTAACAAGTATGTTCCGCCGCCGCAGGTTCAACATCAACAGCCTCACCGTTTCCGAGACCGAATCGCCCGAGCTTTCGCGAATCACCGTCAGCTCGGCGGGGCTTGAGACCGACAAGAATCAGCTTATAAACCAGCTTTACAAACTGCCCGACGTCTGCTCGATAAAGGAGCTCGACCTTGTTGAATCGGTCACCTGCGAGCTTATGCTCATAAAGGTGAAAAACGAGGCCGAGACAAGGGCCGATATCCGCGACGCGGCGCAGGCTTTCGGCGCAAAGACGGTCGATTATACCCGCGACAGCATCACAATGAGGCTTACCGGCACCTCTCGCGAGCTTGACGCTTTCGTCGATCTTATGCGCGACTTCACTATTCTTGAAATCTGCCGCACCGGAATAGTTTCTTTGGAGCGCGGCGCCACGACCATCAGAAAGATGGAGATCTAATCAAGTCATCAATTTTTTAAATCATAGAAAAGAGGTTTTTCAAAATGGCAAGAATTTTTTATCAGCAGGACTGTGACCTTCAGAAGCTGGCGGGCAAAACCGTCGCGATAATCGGTTACGGCTCTCAGGGACACGCGCACGCTCTCAACCTTAAAGATTCGGGAGTGAGCGTAGTCGTCGGTCTTTACGAAGGCTCGAAAAGCTGGGCAAAGGCGGAAGCGCAGGGACTTAAAGTAATGACCTCGGCCGAAGCCGCAAAGATCGCCGACATCATTATGATCCTCATCAACGACGAAAAACAGGCGAAGCTCTATAAAGAGTCTATCGAGCCCAACCTCACCGAGGGCAAGACCCTTGCCTTTGCGCACGGCTTCAACATTCACTTCGGCTGCATCAAGCCCCCGAAGAACGTCAACGTCATCATGATCGCCCCCAAGGGACCCGGCCACACCGTCAGAAGCGAATATCAGGCCGGCAAGGGCGTTCCCTGCCTTATCGCGGTCGAGCAGGACGCTACCGGCGACGCATGGGATATCGGACTTGCTTATGCCCTCGGAATCGGCGGAGCAAGGGCTGGCGTTTTGGAAACGACCTTCCGCACCGAGACCGAGACCGACCTCTTCGGCGAGCAGGCAGTCCTCTGCGGCGGCGTTTGCGCTTTGATGCAGGCGGGCTATGAGACCCTCGTCGAGGCGGGATATGACCCGAGAAACGCTTACTTTGAGTGCATTCACGAGATGAAGCTGATCGTTGACCTCATCTATCAGTCGGGCTTTGCAGGAATGAGATATTCTATCTCGAACACCGCAGAATACGGCGACTATGTTACCGGTCCGAAAATAATCACCGAAGAGACCAAAAAGACCATGAAGAAGATCCTTAAGGACATTCAGGACGGCACATTTGCAAAGGAATTCCTCCTCGATATGTCCGACGCCGGCGGTCAGGTACACTTCCAAGCGATGAGAAAGCTGGCAAGCGAGCACCCCTCCGAGATAATCGGCGAGGAGATCAGAAAGCTGTACAGCTGGAACGGCGAAGACAAGCTCATAAACAACTGAGCGAAGATACCCCGCCGCGCTCAAACTTTTGAGCCCCGAACGGCATTTGCGCCCGCCGCACTGCCGTCGGGGCGAAGCCCGGTTCGCGAAGCGAACCCGCCGCCCCCCCGCAGGGGGGCGGCGCTGCCGCGCCTTCGGCGCGGCGGGGGCTTCGCCCACCCTCCCCCGCAAAAGCCGCCCGCGCGGCGAGCTTAGCAATGCCGAGGCGCACTCGGCTATTTCGATTTATGTAGGTGATCTTATGAAAAGCGACAAAATCAAACTCGGCGCGCAGAACGCACCTCACCGCGCGCTCTATCACGCACTCGGAATGACCGAGGAGGAAATCAGCCGCCCGATGGTCGGTATCGTAAGCTCGTATAACGAGATCGTGCCGGGGCATATGAATATCGACAAAATCGTCGAAGCGGTGCGCATCGGCGTTGCGATGGCGGGCGGAAATCCGGTCGTTTTCCCTGCAATAGCCGTTTGCGACGGAATTGCCATGGGTCACACCGGCATGAAATATTCCCTCGTCACAAGAGACCTTATCGCCGATTCGACCGAGGCTATGGCCCTCGCTCACGGCTTTGACGCGCTCGTTATGGTGCCGAACTGCGACAAAAACGTCCCCGGGCTTTTAATGGCGGCGGCAAGAGTGAACGTTCCGACCGTTTTCGTCTCGGGCGGGCCAATGCTCGCGGGGCACGTTGACGGACACAAAACCAGCTTCTCGTCCATTTCCGAAGCCGTCGGAGAATTCAACGCGGGCAAGATCGACCTTGAAAAGCTGCACGAATATGAGTGCAAGACCTGCCCGACCTGCGGCTCCTGCTCGGGAATGTATACCGCGAACTCGATGAACTGCCTGACCGAAGCCCTCGGAATGGGACTTCGCGGCAACGGCACTATCCCCGCGGTTTATTCCGCGAGAATCGAGCTTGCAAAGCGCGCCGGAATGGCGGTAATGGAGCTTTTGAATAAAAATATCCGCCCACGCGACATAATGACCGAGGCGGCGTTCATGAACGCTCTCACCGTCGATATGGCGCTCGGCTGCTCGACCAACTCGATGCTCCACCTCCCCGCCATCGCCCACGAATGCGGCATCGAGATAAACCTTGACATCGCAAACGAAATAAGCTCGAAGACCCCGAACCTCTGTCACCTTGCCCCCGCAGGCAGAACCTATGTCGAGGAGCTCGACGAGGCGGGCGGAGTTTGGGCGATAATGAACGAGCTCTCAAAGAAAAATCTTCTGAACCTTGACTGCATGACCGTCACCGGCAAAACCGTCGGAGAAAACATCAAAAATGCGGTGAACCTCGATCACAACGTCATAAGACCCGTTGAGGAGCCTTTCAGCGAGACTGGAGGAATCGCCGTTTTGCGCGGAAATCTTGCGCCAGACGGCTGCGTCGTAAAGCGCTCGGCGGTCTCGCCCAAAATGCTCAGGCACAAAGGCCCCGCCCGCGTTTTCGAGTGCGAGGAGGACGCTCAGGCCGCCATTAACGCGGGCCTCATCAACCCCGGCGACGTCGTCGTTATTCGCTATGAGGGCCCGAAGGGCGGCCCCGGCATGAGAGAAATGCTCAATCCGACCTCGGCGATAATGGGAATGGGTCTCGGTGAAAGCGTCGCGCTTATCACCGACGGCAGATTCAGCGGAGCCACCCGCGGCGCCTGCGTCGGCCACATCTCGCCCGAGGCGGCGAGCGGCGGACCTATCGGCATAATCCGCGAGGGCGACGAGGTTCTCATCGACATTCCCGCTAACAAAATCGAGCTCTGCATTCCCGGCGAGGAATACAAAGCCCGCATGGCGGCGTTCGTTCCCGAAAAGAAGGAGCTTTCGGGCTATCTCAAGCGCTATGCCGAGCTTGTTTCAAGCGGCGCAAAGGGCGCTGTTCTGAATTGAGGCCGCCATGTCTGAAGCTAACGAAAAACTTCTTGAAATGCTCTCCTCGCTCTGCGTTTTCAGAGACGTTTTGAGCGCCCCGGTCGTTTCGGCGCTTATAAAGTTTTTGGAGCACGGGTCTGACGACGCCGCGAAGATCGGACTTTACTGCGAGTTTGCAAACAGGCTTTATCTGACCGGAAAAACCGATTTTTCGGAATATGTCGCCGACCTCGTGAGGTTCGGGGACGATCCTCTTTTAAGGCTTGCCGCCGCAAAAAAGCCGCTTCCGAAGGTCATGAAAGAAAGCGCCGACCGCGAGCTTGAAATTCTTTCGCGGCTTGCCTCTTTGACGCCCGAAAGCCTTAAAAGCGGGCTGAAATATTCGGGGGCTCTCCCCGAATGGGACTGCTCGAAAATCGATCTTTCGGCGGAATTTGAGGAACGGCTTTCAAACATCGAAAAGCACGGCTTCGGGATATATGCAAAATATCGCGCGTTCCGTCTTTCGGACGAGGGCATACTTCCGATAAACACGCCCGACCCGGTGCGCCTTGGCGATCTTATCGGCTATCAGCGCGAGAAAAAGCTGATAATCGACAACACGCGTGCGCTTTTGGAGGGCAAGCCCGCCGCAAACATTCTTCTGACCGGCGACGCCGGCACCGGAAAATCCTCGACCGTTAAAGCGGTGGTGAACGAGCTTTTCGGCGAGGGGTTGAGAATACTCGAGCTGAAAAAAGAACAGCTCCACCGCCTGCCCGAGGTTTTGGGCGAGCTGAACCTCAACCCGCTGAAATTCATAATTTTCATCGACGATCTTTCTTTCACCCGAAACGACGACGATTTTTCCGCGCTCAAAGCAACGCTTGAGGGCTCGGTGTCGGCAAAGGCAAAAAACGTCGTCATCTATGCCACGTCGAACCGCCGCCACCTTGTTAAAGAGAGTTTCTCGGAGCGCGACGGCGACGACATTCACCACAGCGACACCGTTCAGGAGACCGTCTCGCTCTCCGAGCGCTTCGGCCTCAGAATAACCTTCTCGAGACCCGACAAGGCGACGTATATCGAAATTGCGAGAAAACTTCTTGAAGAAAACGGCGTGACCTGTCCGCCCGAAAAGCTCGAAGCCGCTGCAGAACGCTTTGCGCTTTCACGCTCGAGCCGCTCGGCGAGGGCCGCAAGACAGTTTGTTGACTCTGTTCTCTCGGGGGCGGAAACGCTTTGATCCGAAATTGTCCCAAAACGATGCTCCCACCAAAAAAGACCCGACCTGTAAATAAGTCGGGTCTTGATTTTTATCGTATCCCCTCTTCGGCGATGAAGCGCTTCAGGGCGTTAAAGGTCTCGTCCGAGATGTCGTGCTCGATCTTGCAGGCGTCCTCGGTCGCTCGCTCCTTTGAAACGCCGATGCTCTCGAAAAAGGCGGTCAACACCCTGTGCCGCTCATAAGTCCTCTCGGCGACATAGCGTCCCTCGTCGGTGAGGGTTATGTAACCGTCGCGATCGACAAGAATATATCCGCCGTTTTTTAAGATCCCCACCGCGCGCGAAACGCTCGGCTTTGAATATCCCATCTCCTCGCACACGTCGATAGACCTCACCCCGGACAACTTCTGCGACAGAATGAGTATCGTTTCAAGATACATTTCACCGGATTCCTGCAAGCTCACTTCAAGACCCCCCATAAAATAAAAGTTCATATAACAGTTTACCACATGAATCCGAAAATTTCAAGGGGGTATTGAGGGGAAGACGTTCAACTTCCCGGATTGCGCTTTTGGAGCGGGCGCAAAACCGACAGCTTGCGGCTTTATACATACGTTCGTCGTGAGCCGAACCGGCCGCTTAAAAGGTATTCAATCATTCCCTCTGCCGAGGTAATGATTTCATGCTATTCTAAGTCACCCCACCCCCGGTATACTTTCAGCGGAACGGTTAAGTTTGTGAAGCCCCCGCCCCTCGAGGGGCGGGGGCTTTGCCATGTATTGCTTCACAACAAACGTACTGCGGGGGTGGGGTGATAAGCGATAGCATTCTTCTTACCCGCGGGAGCGGGGAAGATGAATACCTTTTACCCGCTCAGGGCATTCGCCCCTCAACTTACATCTTACCTCTCCGCATTATCCTCATCATTTGAACCGTCGCCACCGGCGACACCTTGATACTCTAACCTCTAATTTCTAATTTCTATCTTCTAATGCGGCCTCTTAGACCGCATCACTATCCTCCTCAAAAGTTGACATTTTCGCTCGCGAATGCTATAATTAAAAAGATATCGCGAAACCTGTCGGTTTTTGCAAAGGAGAGAAAATCAATGAATCTGCCGCTTGCGCTTGCGTTTTTGTTTTTCATCGGGTCGGTGTTCGGCTGGTGTCTCGAGCTTTTCTATCGGAGATTCTTTTCGGCGGCAAACCCCGAAAGAAAATGGATAAACCCCGGCTTTTGCGTCGGGCCTTATCTTCCGCTCTACGGCTCGGGGCTCTGCATACTTTTTCTTCTTGCCATGCTCGAGGATAACTTCGCGGTGAAAAACCCGACCGCGCGAAAAATCCTGCTGTTTGTTATCATGGCGATATGCATGACCGTCATAGAATATATCGCGGGAATCATCAGTCTTAAAGTCTTTAATCTTCGGCTCTGGGATTACAGAAATCAGTGGGGAAACATTCAGGGCATCATCTGTCCGAAGTTTTCTCTGGCTTGGGCAATTTTGGGAGCAGCATATTATTTCCTTGTGCACCCTCATATAATCGGCGCGCTCGAATGGCTCTCAAAAAACCTCGCGTTCTCGTTCTTCATAGGTTTATTCTACGGCGTTTTCATAATCGACGTCGCATATTCAAGTCAGATAGTCATAAAGATCAGAAAATTCGCCGCCGAGAACGACGTTATCGTAAGATACGAAAATCTCAAGGCGCATATCCGCAGCTTTCACGACGCAAACAAGCTCAAATCTCACTTCTTCCTTGCAACTCTCTCAGAAAGAAGCCTGAACGAGCACCTGCATGATATCCGCGAAAAGCTCGAAAAGCGTTCCCCAAAAATCGGGAGCTCCAAATAAGAAGGGACTTATAAAATGAAATTACTAAGGGCAGGAATCGACATCGGTTCGACCACGGTCAAGCTGATACTTCTTGATGAGAATCAACGCGCCGTCTTCGGAATGTATCGGCGCCACTGCGCCCATATTCAGGAGACGCTGACCGAGCTTCTTGAAGAGGCTAAAAAAGCCGTCGGCGATTGCGAGATCTGCGCCGGAATAACCGGCTCGGGCTCCATCAACCTCGGCAAAGCGCTGAACATTCCCTTTGTTCAGGAGGTCTCGGCAGTCGCCGCGGCTCTTCAGAAAACCGCGCCTCAGACCGACGTTGCGATAGAACTCGGCGGAGAGGACGCGAAGATAATCTATTTCCGCGGAGGGCTCGACGAGCGCATGAACGGCGTTTGCGCGGGCGGCACCGGCTCGTTTATCGACCAGATGGCGGCTCTTTTGCAGACCGACGCCGAGGGTCTCAACGAGGAAGCTAAAAATTATAAGGAAATTTACCCGATAGCGGCTCGCTGCGGGGTTTTTGCAAAGACCGACATTCAGCCCCTCATCAACGAAGGGGCGACAAAGGCCGATCTCGCCGCCTCGATCTTTCAGGCGGTAGTAAATCAGACCATTTCGGGGCTTGCCTGCGGAAAGCCGATAAGAGGCTGCGTCGCTTTTCTCGGAGGGCCGCTGCATTTTCTCACCGAGCTTAAAAAAGCGTTCATCAGAACTTTAAAGCTGACCCCCGAAAACGTCGTCGATCCGCGTGACAGTCATCTTTTTGCGGCGATGGGCGCCGCGCTTGAGACCGACGCTTCGCCCCTGCCCCTTGATTCTCTGATCGAACGCCTCAAAAACGGCGTAAAGATGACCTTTGAGGTCAAGCGGCTGCCCCCGCTTTTTGCAAGCCGAGAGGAATATAACGCCTTTGTGGCACGGCATAACTGCGCGGTCGTCGAAAAGGCCGACATCTCAAATTATTCCGGCGACTGCTTCCTCGGCATCGACGCCGGCTCGACGACGACAAAGCTGGCCTTGATAGACAGCGACGGAAGGCTTTTGTTCTCGCACTATGCAAACAACAAGGGCAACCCCGTCGAGGCCGCGAAATACGCGGTCTATGAGCTTAAAAAGCGCCTGCCCGAGACTGCTCGGATAGCGCGTTCCTGCTCGACCGGATACGGCGAAACGCTTTTGAAATCGGCTTTCAACCTTGACGAATCCGAGGTCGAGACGGTTGCTCACACAACGGCGGCGGCGTTTTTCGACCCCGAGGTGGACTGCGTTTTGGACATCGGCGGGCAGGACATGAAGTGCATAAAGCTCAAAAACGGCTCGGTCGATAACGTGCTCTTAAACGAAGCCTGCTCGTCGGGCTGCGGCAGCTTTATCGAAAGTTTCGCGAATTCGCTCGGGTATTCGGCCGAGCAGTTCGCCGAGGAAGCGCTTTTTGCCGCAAACCCGGTCGATTTGGGCACGCGCTGCACCTTTTTCATGAATTCGAACGTCAAGCAGGCTCAGAAAGAGGGCGCGCCGGTCAGCAACATTTCGGCGGGGCTCGCCTATTCGG
>X22_European_Rabbit__coassemble_177_pt1 | contig 15028 bp, 10 predicted proteins | sample X22_European_Rabbit__metabat2_low_PE_009 | metagenome-assembled genome bin X22_European_Rabbit | reverse complement strand
GTTCCGGGGTTATCCCAGCCGGGAATATCCGGCTCGAAGCGATAGTAGAAGTTGGGGTTTTTGCAGCCTGCGCGTTTTTTTGCGGCAAAGAGGGCTTTTGCGGTCTGCTCGATACCCGCGGTTTTCGCCGAGAAGCCGTCGGCTTTGAATTCCGCTTCGGGCTGAGCGAGAAATTCCTCCGCGCTTTCGCCGAATATTTCTCTGACCTTTTCGGAGTATTCCTCGGGGCTGTCGGCCTTGATAAAGCTCGGAAATTCGTCGGCGGTGTTTCCCGCCATGATGGGCGCGTCAACGCATCTGCCCTCAAGTATCATTCTGTAAGGCTCGCCCTTGCTGAAAACGTTGTCCTGAACGGTGAACATTCTCGGGTGGTTCGAGACGAACTCGTTATACTTTCTCAGAACGGTTTTCGCGTCGAGCTTTCGGGCTTCCTCAATGCCCGAGCAGCCCATGAAGCGAACGAATTCCTCGCCCTGCTTTTCGGCGTTTTCAAGGCTGTTCGGAGTGCCGATGCCGCCGGGCATATAGGGGCTTTTTATCATTCCGCTCATGATTATGGCGCGATTGAACAGCCCTTTATTCTCCTCGCAGGCAAGCTGGCTCATAACGCTTCCGCCGCCCGCCGACTGACCCGAAATGGTAACGCAGTCGGGGTCTCCGCCGAAAGCGGCGATGTTTCTTTTGACCCATTTAAGCCCCGCCTGCTGGTCGAGGCTTCCGAAGTTGGTCGGCGCGTCGGGCTGATCGCGCGTTAGCTCGGGGTGAGCCAAAAATCCGAAGACGTTGAGGCGATAGTTTACCGAGACAACGACTATTCCGCGGCGGGCAATTCTCTCGCCGTCAAATTCCATCTCTGCGGGATATCCCCACTGAAGACCGCCGCCGAAGAACCAGACGTATACCGGCAGCTTTTCGTCGGCGCTTTTTGCGGGCGTCCAAACGTTGAGATAAAGGCAGTCCTCGCCCATTTCTATCTCGGGATCAACGTGCCATTCGCGGCAATAGATGTCTGTTCCGAGGCCGGGAGTGTCCTGAACCGAGATGGGCGCAAAACGGAAGCATTCGCGGACGCCCTCCCAGTTTTTTGCGGGCAGAGGCTTTCTCCACCTGTTTTCGCCGACCGGCGGCGCGGCGAAGGGTATTCCCTTAAAAGCGGTGATGCGCGGGTCTGCGGCCTCGATGCCTCGGACCAAGCCGTTTTCGGTTTTTGCGATTCTTAACATAATGTTCCTCCTTTTTATAAATGTTTATGCTAATATAATTAACCCTTTATAAGCGTGAACGATTTGAGATGCGGGTTTCCGCCTCCGCGATAGGTAAGATAAACAGCGTTCACTCCGTCGGGTATCTCTATCGGCGAGCTGAAGGTCTGCCAGATATTAACGCCCTCGACGGCGATCTTTCCGAGCGGCTCGCCGTCCCAAGAGGTTTTCACCTCAAATTCGCCGTGCATATACCCCCTGACCGTTACCGCGACCCTTTTGACGTTTTTGCAGTCAAAGTATTTGAAGCCCGCGGTGACGGAGTCAAAGATGTTGGCAAGGTAGCCCTCGTTTTCGTCGCCGTCGCCGCCGTCCTGAACTATCTTCGGAATTCTTCCGTCGCCGGTATACATGCTTCCGGCCGAGCTCATCAGGTTGCAGGCAAGATATGCGGGATATTCGCCCTCGCCCTTTAGCGGGCCGCCGTTTAATCCGCACGAGGTGATCTCGACCTGCGGGATCTTTCCGTTCGGCAAAACCTTTATCTTTTCGGCGCAGCCCTGACGCGAATACCATGTGCCGTTGGTGTGGCGGTGATAGAATATATACCACTCGCCGTTTATCTCAACGATGCTTCCGTGGTTGTTTGCGCCGTATGCGGCGGGCTTCTCGGCGGGCTTATAGGTGTCTATGCCGATATCGCAGTTTGAGACGATCACCCCGCCGTATTCAAAGCCCTCGCGTGGCTTTTTTGACGTCGCATAGCAGAGCTCGTGCATGACGGCGGAGGAATATACGAAGTAATATGTATCGCCAATCTTTCTTATCGAGGGGGCCTCAAAGAACTCGTGACCCTCAAAGCCGGTGCCCTTGCCGTACATACAGCCGGGAGCGATGATGACCGGCGCTTCAAGAACGGTGAGCATATCCTCGGCAAGCACTGTCGCCTGTGCTCCGGTGCGCGAGCGGTCTCCTCTTCCGCAGAAGCCGGTGTAAAGATAGGTCACGTTCCCCTCGGTTATAACTCCGGGGTCAAACTGAGGCTCGTCGCCGGGCTTTTCGCCGAGGCGGGTGCCGTCGGGATAGTGAACGTAGCCGTAGAATTCGTATTTTCCGGCGGGCTTATCGCAAACCGCGACCGACACCACCGAGACCTTATCGAGGACGTAGTAAAGATAGTATCTTCCGTCAGGACCCTTTGTGACGTCGGGGGCGTAAAGGCACATTCTGCCGTCGGGGTTGAGGGGGTCCGAGGTCTTCGGATAGATAACGCCCTCATAGCGCCAGTCCGAGAGATCGTCTATCGGCGCCGACCAGCAAACATAGTCTCCGAGGCAGAACACCCAGCCGTTGAAAAGGTCGTGCGAGCCGTAAACGTAAACTCTGCCGTCAAAGACATAGGGTTCTCCGTCGGGGATATATTCCCACGAGGGGAGATAGGGGTTAAAAGCCTGTTTTTTCATATCTGTTCCTCCTTAAAGATCATTCCGCTTCGGGTTCTGTCCCGCTTATAACAAAGGTCGTGACGCTTTCGGGCTTGAGAACATAGCTGAACGAGCCGTTCTCAAAGGCGATGTTGCCCGTTCGGGCGAGATTCTCCGAAACATTGGTGGTATAGGCTTCGATATAGCCGATATCTCCGCAGCCGCTCAGCAAAAACCCCTGCGCGACGGTCTTTAAAGTGTGGTTCACCGCGACGATGACGGTTTTGCCGTTTCCCTTAAACGCCGAAACGCTGACGCCCCTTGTCGGGTTTTCCGTCGCGCTTATCCTCACATAGCCGGGGCGGACGAATTTTGAATACTGCGCCATCATGCAGCCGCGCTTTGAGATCGTGCCGTCCTCCTTCATCGGGCCGTAAGACCTGCGGATATACCACCAGACGTATGCCTGCATATTTCCCGCGGTCAAAGCGTCGTGAATGTTCACCGCGACCTCTACCGCCTCGGGATATGTGTCGGCGTCGCTCGAGCTGTTCGGAACGTAGACCTCGGTCATCCAAAGCTCCTTGCCCTCGCCCTTTTCCTCAAACAGGGGATAGCTCATATCCGCCCGCTGAGTGCCGTAAAAGTGCGTCGCGAAAATATCAATCTTTGAGAGCGCTTCCTCGTCGTTAAGTATCGCGTTATAGTAATCCTTGCGATATTGGAAGGATTCGGGCGTCATCAGGCGGCAGTCGATGTCGTCGGCATAGTTTTTGATAAAGTCCATTATCTCCTCGGTAGACCACCATGTCCACTCGTCGGCGTAATCCGGCTCGTTCTGAATGGATACCGCATAAAGCTCGACGCCGTTTTCGCGCATGAAGCTGACGAAATCGTTAAGGTGCGCGGCGTATTCGGCATATTTGTCATGCCTTAGGCGCTGCGCCGAGGAATTGTTTCCGTGAGTGAATTTTTCGCACATATCCGCGGGCGGGTTCCAAGGCGATGCGAAGATTATCGCGCCCTGCTCCTGAGCAGCCTTTGCGGTCTCAAGCTCGCGCTGCCAGTTGTTTCGGTCGGGGTCGATGTGTATTCGCAAAATAGTGAATCCGAGCTGATCGACGCCGTTTCCGAAAGCCGTTTCGCGCTGCTCCTCGCTCAGGTCCTCGATCCAGCCGGGATAGTTTATTCCGCCGAAGCCCCGAATGGTCTGATATTCGGTCCCGCCGCTCACAAAAACGTCGGGCGAGGCCTCGGCCCCCAAAAGATCTGGTACAAACCGCTCGTCGTCTCTGATGACCGGCATTTCCTCGGGCGCGGCTTCTTCTTTTGAAGCGCAGCCCGCGAGCGAAAACAGCATCGTTGCCGCCAAGACCGCCGACAAAAGCCTTTTTGATATCGGTGTCATGTCATGACCTTCCTTTCCAAGTAAATACATTTTAATCTTAACATATTTTTAAATGTTTTACAAGAGGAAAAAGATTTTTTTAATTTTTTTAATTTAGGTGTTGACAAAGCCGGTCTATTGTGATAGACTAAACTCACAAGAGTGGTCTATAAGTATAGACCAAAAAAGAAAAGAGGTTATACAATGAACATCACGAATTCCGAAATGAGGCTTATGGAGATAATCTGGCAGAGCGCTCCGATAAAGTCGGGCGAGCTTGCGGCGAGGGCTTTTTCAGACCTCGGCTGGAAAAAATCGACGGTCTACACCGTTTTAAAAAAGCTGACGCTCAAAGGGACGGTCGAGAATCTCAATTCGGTGGTAACTCCGCTTTGCACCAAAGACGACGTTTTAAGCAGCCGCTCCGACGAGCTTATCGCAAACGGTTACAGCGGTTCGCTTCCGATGTTTTTGGCGGCGTTTCTCAAAAAAGAGAAGCTGACCCAAAAAGAGGCGGAAGAGCTCAAGGGGCTTATCGACAGGTTCACCGAGGAGGAATAAGAAATGGAGAAGATTTTCGTCTCGGTGCTGAATATGAGCATCAGCGGAAGCGTTATCATCGCCGCGGTGATAATCATGCGCTTTCTGTTCAAAAGGCTTCCCCGCGTATATTCCTATGCGCTTTGGTCGATTCCGGCTATAAGGCTTTTGTGCCCGATATCCGTCTCGTCGGTCGTCAGCTTCTTTAATTTTTTAAAGCCCGAGGTCTCGGAAAACCGCATGGAATACATAGCCCCGCCGACGACGGCATACGTCGCGCCGACGCTTCCCCAAAACCCCGTTGTTACCCCCATGCCGCCGACCTATCGCGACCCGATGGAGGACGTTGTTAAGGAAGTGCCCAAGTCGCTTTCTATTGGAGAAATAGCGGGGATAATCTGGGCGCTCGTCGCGGTCGGAATAATTATCTGGGCGGCGGCAAGCTATATTTCGGTAAGGCTTCGGGTCAAGGATTCCCGCGAGAGCGGCGGCTATTACGTCTGCGAAAACATTCCCTCGCCGTTCGTATTCGGAATTTTCCGCCCGAGGATATTTCTCCCCTCGGGGCTTTCAGAACAGGATTCCGAGTGCATAGTCATGCACGAGCGCACGCACATAAGACGGCGGGATTACCTCATAAAGCTGCTGACAGTGCCGATTTTGGCGCTGCACTGGTTCAACCCGCTCGTGTGGCTTGCGATAAAGCTGATGACCGCCGACATGGAGCTTTCCTGCGACGAGCAGGCGCTGAAAGACTTTTCGCCGGAGTATAAAAAGGTCTATGCGGGCGCGCTTCTGAACGTTTCGATGAAGCAGAACGGAATTTCGCTGAACGGCGTTTTGGGCTTCGGAGAATCGAATATAAAATCCCGCATCAAGGGCGTTCTTCATATGAAAAAGCCGAAGCTGTGGGCGGTTTTGGCGGCCGTAGCGGCGGCGGTCGTCTTAGCGGTATGCCTTTTGACCAACGCCATGGGAAAAACCGAAAGCTCGGCGCTTCCCGACAGGTTCGACGGATATATAAGCCTGCAAAAGGCGAAGATACCCGAGCTTCACTTTGACGAAACTGCCGATATATCGTCGTTTGGGGAGCAGACCGCCCCGAAGATTCTTTTTGCAAAGGCCGAGGCGGGGGACGTCACGGCGTATCTTCTCGGCGAGGGGGTCTATCGTGAGGAGGGCGAAAGCGACGCCGTTCGCGCTATCGACCTCAAAGTCGGAATAAGCACCGACGGCAGGACTATTAACGCAACGTATCCCGCGCCGGCTGAATTTGTCGGAGCGTCGCAGGCGCACTATAAAATCTACGCCGGCGAGACGTATCTCATGGGGTTCGATATGGAGCTTCCGATAATCGAGCTTCGCTATATCGGCGAGGGTTCAAATATGGGCGCTTTTTTTGCCGTCAAGGATGGCGAGCCGCGGATTCTGACGGGCGATCTGTCCGACATCGGCGGCGAAGCTGCGGGCGTCTGCTTCAAATATAACGCGCTTGATATGCGAATTCTGAGCGCCGAAAAAGAAAACGACAGCAATCTTAAATATACCTTTACGCCCGATTCTTCGGCAATAGAATTCACCTTTGATTTTGACAGCATAAGAGCCGACGGATACGCCGGCCCGCACTTCACCGCAAAGCGCGCAGGCGCGGCCCTGTCGGGAAACTCGGAATTTGAAGATATAATCAACCGCTATATGTTATTCGAGCGTATATTCAGGATAGACAGTCTCAGCTTCGGCAGCATAAACGGTCCCGATGACCGAGAGATAGGCCCGGAAGACGGCGTTCTCATCAACGGAGATATATATTACCCGGTCAATGAGGAGGGCTTCACCGAGTGGCGGCAGCTTGAGGATTTCATGCGCGGGCTTTTCACCGACGAGCTCGCCGAAGCCAACCTCTCGGACGGTCACTATGTCGAGCGCGACGGAAAGACCTTCTCGCTTATGGCGGGAGGCGGAGGCTGGTATGCCTCGCCTGACTATGTCTACGGGACCGAGGAGCTTGACGACGGTCGGCTTCGACTTGACTTCTACCGCGAATGGGACAGAAACGAAGTCGGCGAATATTACACCGTAAAGCTGATACTTGAAAATACGCCCGATGGGTACAGAATCGCCGAGGTCTCACAAGACTCTATCACCGACTATGACAGCTATGACTGGCTCGCCCCGGTCAACAGGTTTGTGCAGAAAGAATTTTACTTCAATCCCGACTTCACCGGCCGGCATGACGCCGAAGACGCCGGCGAAAGCATCATAAGCGAGATCGCGCACAACGTCACCGTAACGTTCAGGTACACAAGCGACGGCGAATTTATCGACGCGTTCACCGACGGCCGCGAAGAGTCGGTCGATGAGATCTGCGCCCTCGACGAGAACAGGCTTTTGGTCTATGATTGGGACCTGATAGCGCGGGACCAGATATATCTTCTCAACTTTGAAACCGGTACGACCGAGCCGGTCCTCCCCGACACAGCTTACGGCTTCAGCTTTAACGACTACTACGACATCACCGGAAAGTATGAGCGCATAGAGTGGGTCACTACTCCGCGGATAAGTCCCGACGGCACAAAGATAGTCTATGAATCGAACAAATACGCCGAAAACGGCGAGCCGGTCTATCGCTTGGGGCTTTGGGTCTATGACATTCAGAGCGGCACCGAGGAGAGAATCGCGAGACCCGAGGAGGCCGACCCCGACATGGTCACCGCGAGTTATAATTGGACTGAGGACGGCAGAGTCAAGTTCTCCTGTTGGGACACCGGCGGCGAATATTTTCTGGATTACATCTATGACCCCGCGACAAAAGAGATAATGCCCGCGACGACGGCGGAGAGCCTTAAAAACGTCACCCGAAATTTTGACGGGCAGGTTATAAGCGTTGATATTCCCATAAGATGGCAGAGCTATACCTTGGAAGATTACAGTCTCCAGCACGTCGGAATTCAGATTTACGACGGCGATATCCCCGCGCAGCGCGAAATGTACGGCGGAAAGCTGTTTATAGCCTCGGCGGTAAGCGGCTTTGCGCAGAGCTATATCGAATCGCAGGAGGCGCTCGGGGTTTCATATGACGTTTCCGACTATACCTCCGCTTCGGGATATAAAATGAAGCTGTGCTATCGCGACGGCGTTTTGGACTATGCGACCTTTGACGATTTTAAGAGTATGTGCATATTCTTTGACCTTGACGGGCAGGACGACATGAGCGTTATTTTCGGGATAATCGACAGCGTCGTATTTTCCGCCGGCGGCGATAGCTCCGCGCAGACGATTTCTTATGATGAAGCCAAAGATATTCTAAACGAAGCGCTTGAGGAATATGCGCAATACAGCGGTTTTGGGAGCGTCGAGCTTTCATCTGACGGCGGCACGGCTGCCCGCGAGATCAAAATCGGAAAAAGCGACGGGATCTTTACCGAATACGCCTACTGCTTCACGGCAAGATACCAAAGCCGCGACAGGCTGCCGAGATTCTACGCAGTTACCGCAGACCTGAGCAGCATATGCGTCTATGACCCCGAGGACGAAACCGACGAAGCCTTTTACGATTATCTCAGCTCGGCGGAGTCATATGAAGACGTTCCCGACTATGTCGTCTTCACCGACTTTTACGCGCAGGCGCAAGCGTTTAACAAATTTTTGAACGATATTGACAGCCGTAGTCAAATCAATTACGACCCCGAGGCGACGAGCGAGGCTTTGTCGCTCGGTCTCTGGGACGACTACAAAGAGGCGAGCCTGTTTTTGCACCTTGAAAGGCGTGACGGCGGACTTATCGAATTCGACGGCGGCGAGTATATCCCCCTCGCCGAGGAATACGATACCTTGGAAAAGTGCGAGGCCATGCTTCAAAGAGCCTTTACGCGCGATTTCTGCTCGCTGATAATGCACAATCAGTTCGGCAGGCATAGGGTATTTGTAGAGCACGAGGGGAGAATGTACGCTATCGCCGCCGACTATTCCGGCACGTTCGTCTGCGACCTTCCGATCAAAGGCGCGGTCTATGACGGCGAGAACCGAATGACCGCCTATACGACGATAACCTACGACCACGAGGGCGACAACGTTGACGATTATATTTTCCACCTCGAAAAGGAGAACGAAAGCTGGAAGATCGCCTCGATAGAGCTTCCCGACTATTACGCCGACGGCAGCAGCCGGTTCGAGTTCACCCAAAGCTACTATTACACCGACACCTTTGCGGCGATAGAAACGGTTCGCGAAGCGCTTGAAGCCGAGGCCGAGAAAGACTACGTCGTCAGCCTTGAAATTAACGATATTTCGGTCGATTGGAACGAGACCTATCGCCTCGCCGAGATGTACTCGGGAAGCGAGCTCGCCCTTGAGCGCGGCTGGAGCGACGACGACCTCAACGACAGATTTCTTGTTGTCAGCGCCGATTGCAGCGCCGAATATGACCACACAAAGACCTCGTTCGACGACGGGCATATAATCGAATATTTCGGGCTGATGTATCACGAGGACAGCGACGATTGGGAGATAATTCCCGCAGTCAGCGGAACATTCAGACCCGCCGAAGCCGAGCCGGCAGCCGATTAGCGATTACCTTTTTGACCCGCCTCGGGTCGATTCAAGAAGTGTTATAATAAAAAACCGCTCCTTTTTTCAAGGAGCGGCTTTTCTCAGTCTGCCTGTTCTTTAAGATATTCGCGGTATTCCTCTTCGCTGACGAAAAGCATATATTTTCCGTTGACATATCCCATGTAGCCCGCCGAAGTATCGTATCCTTTCATATTGAAAACCTCCGTTAAAAAATCGTTTGTCCGGCTTCTTTGACTATATAATATCATTCTAACTGTCCGCTTGTACGGACCCAAAGCGTAAAATCCGGCGAACAAGTACAATTTTTTGTACTTTTTCTTTTCGAGAAGCGCGCTTTTCAAATGCTCGCACTGCGGGCTTCGGGCCGTTCTCGCGGGCTTATTTTTCCGCCAAGGAGGGGATTTTACGCAAATTCACTAAAATTTTCTTGTCAAAGCCCTTATTTTCGGCGTTTTTTAGTGAAAAATATTCTTGACAAAAAACGATTCAGCCTGTATAATAACGTAGTATGCAAGACTATGGATAACGTTGCCTAACGGCGCAAAACCGTCGCTTGCATATGAAATTTCAGAGGAAAGGAGAGAAATCATGCCGACATTTAACCAGTTGGTTCGCAAGGGAAGAAGCCCGATAGCCGACAAGTCGAAATCGCCCGCCCTTCAGGTAAGCTACAACTCGAAGAAGAAGACGGTCATCGACCAGAGCTGCCCGCAGAAGCGCGGAGTTTGCACCGCGGTAAAGACCCAGACCCCGAAGAAGCCTAACTCGGCGATGCGTAAGATCGCGAGGGTAAGACTTACAAACGGAACCGAAGTCACCTGCTATATTCCCGGAATCGGACACAACCTTCAGGAGCACAGCGTTGTTCTCATTCGCGGCGGACGTGTCAAGGATCTCCCCGGTGTGAGATATCACATCATTCGCGGAACGCTTGACGCTCAGGGCGTTGCAAAGAGAATGCAGGGAAGGTCGAAGTACGGCGCAAAGCGTCCCAAGACCAAATGATCCCCGAAGGCTTTCGCAAGACCCCAAGATCCGCACGGCATTGCGGAGTTAACATATATAAAGATGTTACCTCTTGCGTGCTGACGAGGTCGCCCGGAAATTTTTTCGGGTGAAAACGAGTACCAATGATATCATTCTATGAAGGAGGGAAGGAAAGTGCCAAGAAGAGGTAATGTCGCAAAACGCGACGTTTTGCAGGACCCGATCTACAACTCTAAACTGGTCACCCGTCTTATCAACAACATCATGCTTGACGGCAAGAAAGGCGTTGCTCAGAAAATCGTTTACGGCGCGTTTGAGATCGTTGAGCAGAAATCGGGCAAACCCGCTCTTGAAGCCTTTGAACAGGCGATGGAGAATGTTATGCCCAACCTTGAGGTTAAGGCTCGCCGCGTCGGCGGTGCCACCTATCAGGTCCCTATGGAAGTCAGACCCGAAAGACGTCAGACTCTCGGACTGAGATGGATAACAAGCTATTCTCGCTCGAGAAACGAAAAGACCATGAAGGAAAGACTTGCCGGTGAGATTCTTGACGCCCTTAACGGAACGGGCGGCGCAGTCAAAAAGCGCGAAGATACTCACAAAATGGCTGACGCCAACAAGGCGTTCGCTCACTTCCGCTGGTAATTTAAAAATCGCCTTTTTGCTTTTGCAAAGGGCGCCGGCGAAAAACTTTATATGATTACTGAATCCGCGGGAAAGGCACGAGTCGCCCGCTTCCCGTAAGAAATGGAGATTATTTATGGCAAGAGACGTATCTTTGTCAATGACTCGAAATATCGGAATCATGGCTCATATCGACGCGGGAAAAACCACCACCACCGAGCGTATTCTGTTCTATACAGGCATCAACCACAAGATGGGCGAGACCCACGACGGAAGCGCGACTATGGACTGGATGGAGCAGGAGCAGGAGAGGGGAATCACCATCACCTCCGCCGCAACCACCGCTTATTGGAAGGGCCACCGTATCAATATCATTGACACCCCCGGCCACGTCGATTTCACCGTTGAGGTCGAGCGCTCGCTTCGAGTTCTTGACGGCGCGGTAACCGTTCTTTGCGCTAAGGGTGGCGTTGAGCCGCAGACCGAGACAGTCTGGAGACAGGGCGATAAATACAACGTCCCCAGAATGATCTACGTCAATAAGATGGACATTATGGGAGCGGATTTCTATCACGTTCTCGATATGATCCACAACCGTCTGAAGTGCAACGCCGTACCGATCCAGCTTCCCATCGGAAGCGAAACTTTCTTCAAGGGGATAGTCGATCTTCTTGAAATGAAAGCCTATATGTATTATGACGACCTCGGAAAAGATATCAGAGTCGAAGAAATTCCCGAAAATCTTAAAGAGGACGCCGAGAAATACCGTTCTCAGCTTGTCGAGGCTGTCGCCGAAAGCGACGACGAATTGATGGAGAAGTATCTCGGCGGCGAAGAGCTCACTATCGACGAGCTCAAAGCCGGAATCCGCAGGGCAACCATCGCAAACGAAATGGTGCCGGTAACCTGCGGGACCTCTTATAAGAACAAGGGCGTTCAGAAACTTTTGGACGCGGTTGTCGACTATATGCCCGCTCCGACCGATATTCCGGACATCAAGGGCATTAATCCCGACACCGACAAGGAGGAGACCCGTCCTTCGGACGACAGCGCTCCTTTCGCCGCTCTCGCGTTTAAAATCGCAACCGACCCGTTTGTCGGAAAGCTCTGCTTCTTCAGAGTATATTCCGGCACTCTTAACGCCGGCGAGACCGTTTTAAACTGCACCAAGGGCGCCAACGAGAGAATGGGACGCGTTTTGCAGATGCACTCGAACCACAGAAAGGATATCGAGACCTGCTATGCGGGCGATATCTATGCTGTCGTCGGAGTTAAAAACACCACCACCGGAGACACCCTCTGCGACCCCAAGCACCCGATAATTCTTGAGTCGATGGAGTTTCCGGAGCCGGTCATCAATCTTGCTATCGAGCCGAAAACCAAAGCCGGTCAGGAAAAAATGGCTATCGCCCTTTCCAAGCTGGCCGAGGAAGACCCGACGTTCAAGACATGGACCGACGAAGAGACCGGACAGACCATCATCGCCGGAATGGGCGAGCTTCACCTTGAGATAATCGTTGACAGAATGCTCCGCGAGTTCAAGGTCGAGGCAAACGTCGGCGCGCCGCAGGTCGCCTATAAGGAGACCGTCAGAAGACTTGCAGACGTCGAGACCAAATATGCCCGTCAGTCGGGCGGTAAAGGTCAGTACGGACACGTTAAGATCAAGCTGGAGCCCAACGAATCCGGCAAGGGATATGAGTTTATCAACAACATCGTCGGCGGCGCTATTCCTAAGGAATATATTCCCGCTGTCGATAAGGGTATTCAGGGCGCTATGAAATCCGGCGTTCTGGCAGGATACCCGGTAGTTGACGTCAAGGTCACCCTTTACGACGGCTCGTATCACGAAGTTGACTCGTCGGAAATGGCGTTCTCGATCGCCGGTTCAATGGCCTTCAAAGACGCTATGCGCAAAGCCGACCCCGTTATTTTGGAGCCTATCATGAAGGTAGCCTGCATCGTTCCCGAGGAATATATGGGAACCGCTATCGGCGACCTCAACTCAAGAAGAGGCCAGATACTCGGACAGGAGACCAATAACGGCGTCGCACAGGTCGATGCGCTCGTTCCGCTTTCCGAGATGTTCGGATATTCAAACGACCTGCGTTCAAAGACTCAGGGCCGCGGACAGTACACCATGGAGCCTCACAGCTATACCGAGGTGCCGAAGTCTGTCGCCGAAAGCATCATGAGCGCAAGGAAGAAAGCCGACAACTGATCGGGCTCGACCGCAAAAGTTTAAAAATGTCGGCATAAATGCTTGCATTTTTATCAATAATCTGTTAAAATTAAACTATCAAATGTTACTAAAGGGAGGAAATTCCAATGGCAAAGCAGAAATTTGAAAGAACAAAACCCCATGTAAACATCGGAACCATCGGACACGTTGACCACGGCAAGACCACTCTTACCGCTGCGATCACCAAGGTTCTCGCCATGAAGGGACAGGCCAAGTTCGAGGCTTACGACATGATCGACAAGGCTCCCGAGGAGAGAGAGCGCGGAATCACCATCAACACCGCTCACGTTGAGTATGAGACCGACAAGCGTCACTATGCTCACGTTGACTGCCCCGGCCATGCCGACTATGTTAAGAACATGATCACCGGTGCTGCTCAGATGGACGGCGCTATCCTCGTTGTCGCCGCTTCCGACGGACCTATGGCCCAGACCCGCGAGCACATTCTTCTTGCCCGTCAGGTCGGCGTTCCCGCGATCGTTGTTTATATGAACAAGGTCGATCAGGTCGATGACGCCGAGCTTCTCGAGCTCGTTGAAATGGACATTCGCGATCTTCTTTCCAAGTACGAGTTCCCCGGCGACGATATTCCGATTATCAAGGGTTCCGCGCTTCAGGCTCTCGAGTCAACCTCGACCGATCCCAACGCTCCCGAGTATGCTTCCATCCTCGAGCTTATGGACGCTGTTGACAGCTATATCCCGACTCCTGACCGCAAGGCCGACCTTCCGTTCCTGATGCCTGTTGAGGACACCATGACCATCACCGGACGCGGCACCGTCGCCACCGGTAGAGTTGAGAGAGGCCAGCTCAAGCTCGGCGACGAAGTCGAGATCATCGGTCTCACCGAGGAGAGAGCAAAGACCGTCGTCACCGGTATCGAGATGTTTCGCAAGACCCCCGACTATGCTGAGGCCGGCGATAACATCGGCGCGCTTCTCCGCGGCGTTCAGAGAAAGGACATCGAAAGAGGTCAGGTTCTCTGCAAACCCGGATCCATTCACCCGCACACCAAGTTCAAGGGTCAGGTCTACGTTCTTAAGAAGGAAGAGGGCGGCCGCCACACTCCCTTCATGACCAATTACAGACCTCAGTTCTACTTCAGAACCACCGACGTTACCGGAATCATCACCCTTCCCGAGGGTGTCGAGATGTGCATGCCGGGCGATAACGTTGAGATGAACGTTGAGCTCATCACTCCTATCGCCATCGAAGAGGGACTCCGCTTCGCTATCCGTGAGGGCGGCAGAACCGTCGGCTCCGGCGTTGTCATCGCCATCAACGCTTAATTGCGCTTTTTTGACGGGAAGTCTTTAGCGGGCTTCCCGTCAATTTTTACCGCTAAAGCCCATATTACATTATAAATTGACTAAATATGAAAGGATAAGTATGACGAAGATACAGAAAATACTCATTCCGGTCATTGTCATAATCGTTATTGCTCTTGCCGCTGTCGTCGGAGCAAGAATATACTTCATGAACCGCGTCGAGCTCAGCGCGTCAACGGTCTCGTTCAAGGACGATTCGCGCTTTCCGGATCAGGAATACGTCAGCCAAAGAATAATGTTGGTCTCGGGCGAGTCGGATAATTGGTTTTTCGGTCAGTCCGAGAAGGTCCGCTCCGAAATCGATCGCTGCTTCAAGTGGAACGGCGACGTCGATCAAGACCTTTACAACAACTACGTTGCCCCGCTAAACATAACCGCCTCGGTGGAGACGGACGGCAAAACGACAACCATCAGGTATGAGGGCTATGCTACCACTCCGGACGGCGAGACCGTCGATTATCACAAAGAAGAATCCTTTAACGTCGCGGCAAAAATAACGGAATAATTCATTTGGCGTTCTGATTGACCGCAAAAATAATCTCCTCCGAGCGATCGGGGGAGATTTTTTATCGCGAGCGGTCCGTTCCGAGTACATGAAATTAAAAGTTTTCGATTAAACCTTTTTCAAAAGGTTTACAGGGACGAGGGGCAGCGCCCCTCGTCGCAGCCTGCAGGCTGCGAAAGCCTTTACAGCGTGCGCTCCGCAAGGGGTGAATTAAAAAAAC
>X22_European_Rabbit__coassemble_163_pt1 | contig 15840 bp, 12 predicted proteins | sample X22_European_Rabbit__metabat2_low_PE_009 | metagenome-assembled genome bin X22_European_Rabbit | reverse complement strand
GCGCAAGCTCGGGCGGAAGCTCGCAAAAGCTCGGACAGGAAACAGCGAGGAACTCGGAAAGCGCTCTTTTTGCCCCGCGAAGATTTTTCGCGCCCTCGCTGAGGCCGACCGAGACCGAGCCGTTGAAAACGCATATCACGCCGACGCGGCGGCGATAGACCGTCGCAGAAGCCCGTCCGGAACCCGCCCCGACGCCGGATGCCGAACGTTGCGAGACTGTCTCCGCCGCCCCATACAGGCTTATACGCCCCGAGCCGTCGAACTCGTCAAGAAGCCTTATCATTTCAGCGCGTTCACTATCGCTTTGAAGTCGCGCCCGCGTGCCTCGAAGTTGGGGTACATATCAAACGACGCGCAGGCCGGCGAAAGCGAGATTATGTCTCCCGGGGCTGCCGAGCTTCTCGCAAGGCTGACCGCCTCGGACATAGACGAAGCGTGAAGTATCTTTAGGCTCTCGGGGTCGTAAAGCGGGGTGTCGGTCACCGCCTTTTCGATCTTTTCGGCGGTGGCGCCCATCAAAACGAGCACCTTTACGTACTCGTTTACCGGCCCTGCAAGCGGCTCAAAGGGTATTTTTTTGTCATAGCCGCCCGCGATGACGATTATCTTTCTGCCGAACGAGCGAAGCCCCGCGATGACCCTCGTCGGGCTTGAAGCTATCGAATCGTTATAGTATTTCACGCCGTCAAGCTCGCGGACGAATTCTATGCGGTGCTCTACTCCTCCGAACGAGCGCGCCACCTTGCGGATAGATTCTATCGACACGTCGCCCCAGACCGCGGATATCGCGGCAAGATAGTTTTCGACGTTGTGCTCGCCGGGTATCCTTATTTCGGCGGCGGGGATTATTTTCACCGATTTTCTGCCGTCGCAGTAGCATAAAACCCGGTCCGAGTCGAGATACGCCCCGACGGCGGGCTTCTCAAGCCGAGAGAAGAAGGCAAGCGTTCCCCTGACGCGGTCTTTCAGCTTCAGAGTCTCGGCATTGTCGGCGTTTAAGACCGCGCGCGAAAACGCGCTCTGATGGTCCAAAATGTTGCACTTCGCCGAGATGTATTCCTCCATGGTGCCGTGAACGTCAAGGTGGTTCGGCGCGATGTTTGTTATCACGGCGACGTCGGGGCTGTGCCTCATTGAGATGAGCTGGAAGCTCGAAAGCTCGACGACAGCGTAATCGTCCTCGGATATGCTCTCGATACGCGGCAAAAGCGCCTTTCCGATGTTTCCGCCGAGCCAGACGGTATAGCCCTCGGCCTTTAAAAATTCCGAGATGACGGTAGTGGTCGTGGTTTTTCCGTCCGAGCCGGTCACCGCGAAAATGCGGCAGGGGCAAAGCTCGAAAAAGCTCTCCATTTCGCTCGTTATGACCACGCCGTTCTCCCTCGCCCGAACGAGCGCTGGGTGGTTGTAATACATTCCCGGGGTGCGGTAAACTACGTCGAAATCCTCAAGGCTGTCAAGATATCCCTCGCCGGTGAGAAATTTTGCGCCCGCAGCCTTTAATTCTTTCAGAAGCGCGGGGTCGTACTGCTCCTCTGTTTTTTTGTCGAGAACGGTGACGTCTATCCCCTTGCGGAGAAACAGGGCGATAAGCTCGTTGTGGCTTACGCCGGTGCCGATGAACGCCACCCTCTTGTCTTTAAGTCCCTCAAAAAAGCGCGCTGTCTTGCTCATATGTCGGTTTCCTTTCAAAATTATCGCGGGATCTGCGCCCCGATTTTTTTGCGCTCGGAACGCTCTCCCGTATATTATATAATATTCTTTCGGAAATTTCAACCTTTGCGAGAGGTAAATATTTGTTCATTTTCAAAAAAGAATCATCTCGGGGAAGTCGTTTTTTGTATGAAATGAAAAATTATTTTTTTATTATTGTAATAGCAGAAAAAAAGTATTATAATGTTTGCGGCGGTAAATGTCCGTTCAATATTCTCAAAATGAAAAAGGAGACAAAGAAAGTAATTGGAAAATACTATCATCAGTTTGCGAAACGCTGTCGTCGAGTATGACGGGGAACAGATCCTCAAAAACATCAGCCTCGACATTATCGACAAGCAGTTCGTAACTCTTCTGGGGCCGTCGGGTTGCGGCAAGACTACAACCCTGCGTATCATCGGGGGCTTCGCCGAAATGGCGAGCGGTGAACTATTTTTTAACGGTGTTAATATCAAAAATCTTCCTCCCCATAAGCGGCAGGTCAACACCGTGTTTCAGAAGTATGCGCTGTTTCCGCACCTAAATATCTACGAAAACATCGCGTTTGGTTTGAGAATCCAGAAGCTGCCCGAGGACAAGATCAGAGAACGCGTCAGCGAAATGCTCGAGCTCGTTAATATGCAGGGCTATGAGAAGCGCTCGATAAACTCTCTCTCGGGCGGTCAGCAGCAGAGAATCGCCATTGCGAGGGCATTGGTGAACCGTCCCAAGGTGCTTTTGCTGGACGAGCCTTTAGGCGCGTTGGACCTTAAGCTCAGAAAGGATATGCAGATCGAGCTTAAAAGAATGCAGCAGGACCTTGAGATCACATTCATCTATGTAACTCACGATCAGGAGGAAGCCCTTACCATGTCTGACACCGTCGTAGTCATGCGAGACGGAATGATCCAGCAGATAGGCACTCCGCAGGACATTTACAACGAGCCCAAAAACGCTTTCGTCGCCGACTTTATCGGCGAATCGAACATAATCGACGGCATCATGCGCCGCGACTTTCTTGTTGAATTCGCGGGGAAGGATTTCGTCTGCGTTGACAAGGGCTTTGATGAAAACGAACCCGTTGACGTCGTTATCCGCCCCGAGGACATCAAGGTGGTCTCTCAGGACGAGGGAGCTATCGTCGGCGTGGTCGAAAACGTCGTCTTCAAGGGCGTTCACTATGAGATAACCGTGGACGCGCTGGGGTATAAATGGATAATCCAATCGACAAGGAGCGAGGATGTCGGTTCGGTTATCGGAATGAACGTCACACCCGAGGACATCCATATCATGCACAGGACGGAGGACGAAAGATGAGGGCGCCGAAAGCTCTTGCCGCCCCCTATGTCGTCTGGGTGCTGATATTTACCGTCGTCCCGCTCGGGCTGGTCGTCGGCTTTGCCATGACCGACCCCGACGGAAACATCACTCTTGAAAACATCTTTGCGATGTCGGATTATATGTCGGTGCTGTTCCGCTCGATACTTTTTGCGATAATCGCTACGGTGATATGCCTTGTCATCGCCTTTCCCGCGGCTTATATAATCTCCCGCGCGAACGCGATAAATCAATCGACGCTGATAGTTCTTCTCATGGTGCCGATGTGGATAAACTTCCTGCTGAGGACTTACGCATGGATGACCCTTTTGGAGCCGAACGGGCTTATCAACAAGCTGTTCGGGCTTGTGGGGCTCGGGCCTTATAACCTGATAAACAATTCGGGCGCGGTCATTTTGGGCATGGTATACAACTATCTGCCGTTCATGATTCTTCCGCTCTATTCCGTTATGGTCAAAATAGATCAAAGCGTGATAGAAGCCGCGCAGGACCTCGGCTCGAACAAAGCGAGGCTCGTCAGAAAAATAATCTTTCCGCTTTCAATGCCGGGCATCTCAACCGGTATCATCGCGGTGTTCGTCCCCTCGGTATCGACATTCATAATCTCAAGAATGCTCGGCGGAGGCACAAACGATCTCATCGGCGATATCATTGAAATGCAGTTTTCGGGAAATTCATACAACCCGCATCTCGGCTCGGCGATGGCCCTTGTTCTCATGATAATTGTGCTGTTCATGATGAGCCTCTTCAATCAGTTCGGATCGGAGGATGACGTGCCGCTATGAAACATATTTCCTCGAAAATCTATATGTATATCCTCTATACGTTCCTCTATCTGCCGATCCTCGTTCTGATAGTCTTTTCGTTCAATCAGTCGAAATCGCGGGCAAACTGGACCGGCTTCACGCTGCACTGGTACGCCGACCTTTTCAGGGACGAAAGGATTCTCTCGTCGCTTATGAACACCGTTATCGTCGCGCTGGCGGCGTCGGTTTTGGCGACCGTTCTCGGAACAATGGCGGCGCTCGGAATTTATTCTATGAAAAAGACCGGCCGCACGATACTTATGGGAGCGACGTATATCCCGGTCATCAACCCCGAGATCATCATGGGTATCTCGCTGATGATACTTTTCAGATTCTTCGTCACCCACTTCAACTTCAAGTTCGGCTTCGCAACGCTTATACTTGCGCACATCTCGTTCGACGTGCCCTATGTCATCTATAACGTTCTTCCGAAGCTGCGCGCGATGAACCCGAACCTCGTCGAGGCCGCGCAGGACCTCGGCTGCAACCCGAGGCAGGCGTTCTTCAAGGCCGTGATACCCGAGATCATGCCGGGTATCTTCTCAGGCTTTTTGATGGCTTTGACCTATTCGGTCGATGACTTCGTAGTGTCTTACTTCACCTCGGGCACAAACGTCGAGACCCTTGCCGTGACCATCGAATCTATGACGAGGGTAAAGGTCTCTCCGAAGATCAACGCGCTTTCGGCGATAATCTTCGTCGTCATCTGCGCGATAATGATCACAAGAAACGTGCTTGAAAACCGCCGTCTGAGGCGAGACCTTGCGCTTTCACGCGCCGCAAGAAACGGAGGCGCCTGAATGAAAAGATTTGTTTTTGCGCTGACCGCTTTTGTGATGCTTTTGTCGCTTGCGGGCTGCGGACAGGCCGCCGCCGGCGACGAAAGGGCTTCGACCGAAGAGATCCTCGAAGAATTCGGGCTTGACCCCGAGCTTTTCTCGGATTACGACTACGGAAGATTTTACGGAGAAGAGATAACCCTCAACGTCGCCAACTGGGGCGAGTATATGTCGATAAACGACGACGAGATGACCGACGTGAACGAGCTTTTCGAGGCTCTCACCGGCGTCACCGTAAACTATAAGACCTACGCCTCGAACGAAACGCTTTACTCTAAGCTGCTTTCGGGCGGAGCGACTTACGACATCGTTATCCCCTCGGACTATATGATCTCGAAGATGATAAACGAGGGAATGCTTGAAAAGCTGGATTTCGACAATATTCCGAACCTCAAGAACATAATGGGCGGCTTTTTGAACCCTCAGTACGACCCGACTAACGAATACTCGGTGCCATATCTCTGGGGAATGGTCTGCATCATCTATAACACCACCATGGTCGATGAGGAGATAACCTCGTGGAAAACGCTCTGGGACGAAAAATACGCCGGAAATATCCTGATGTTCAACAACCCGCGAGACGCTTTCGGTATCGCTCAGGCTTATCTCGGTTACAGCCTTAACACCGAGGACAGAGATGAGCTTGACAGATGCGCGGAGCTTCTCAGAGAACAGAAAGAGATAGTTCAGGGCTATGTCATGGACGAGATATTCGACAAAATGGAGGGCGGCTCGGCTGCCGTTGCGCCCTATTACGTCGGCGACGCGGTGACGATGTGCGACGATAACCCCGACCTCGAATTCGTTATCCCCGAGGAGGGCACAAACTGGTTCGTTGACGCTATCTGCATTCCGACGACCTCGGACCCCGAGAACAAAGAGGTCGCGGAGGCTTATATCAACTTCCTCTGCGAGGCCGAGATAGCCCTTGCAAACTGCGATTATGTCGGCTATTCGACGCCGAATCAGGCGGCTTTTGAGCTTTTGGACGACGACGCCAAAGAGGACGAGCGCAGATATCCCTCGGACGAATTTCTTATTGAAAACACCGAGGTCTTTGTGAACCTCAGCGACGACGCCAACGCCTATATGCAGGAGCTTTGGACTCAGCTCAAGGTCGATAATTCAAACGTCTGGTTCGTGCCGATATTCCTTGTATGCCTTATCGCGGCGACGATATTCGTCAACGTCCGCAGGGCAAGAAAGAAAAAACGCGACAACTTCTGATTCCTGCCAAAGTTTATTCCGCCGCCGGTGAGCGGCGAGAAATATACGCCCGAAAAGGGTCTCGGCGAAAGGCTTTCTGAAGCCTTTGCCAAAAGAAAGGAATTGCTATGACAACTTCAAAACGCAGAAAAACCGCGCAGGTCTTTAACCCGTCAGTAAGCGTAGCTCCGCTCGGTATCATCGCGATGGAGGGAGCTAAAGAACTCGGCAGCAAGATCAACAACTATCTTGTAACTTGGGCGCGTCAGTCGGGGCAGGACGTCGACACCTTCCTGATCCCCTGCAAATGCCCGAGGTTCCAGTCGGGAGACGCAAAAGCTCTCATCGAAGCAACGGTTCGCGGACTCGATCTCTTTATCATCTGCGACACCGGCAACCATAGCTGCACATATCCCCTTTTCGGGCACGAAAACCATATGTCGCCCGACGACCACTATCAGGACCTAAAAAGAATCATTCAGGCTGCGGGCGGAAAAGCTCACAGAATCAACGTCATCATGCCTATACTCTATGGCGGAAGGCAGCACCGGCGCAACTATCGCGAATCGCTTGACTGCGCGTGGATGCTTCAGGAGCTTTCGGCGATGGGAGTTGAGAACATTCTCACCTTTGACGCCCACGACCCGAGGGTTCAGAACGCCGTTCCGCTCATGGGATTTGACAACATCATACCCTCTTATCAGGTGTTGAAAGCTCTTGTGAACACCGTCTCGGACCTTGACATCAGCAAGGATACCTTTATGGTCGTCTCGCCCGACGAGGGAGCGATGTCGAGAAATATGTACTATGCCTCGGTGCTCGGGGTAGATCTCGGAATGTTCTATAAACGCCGCGACTACTCGGTGATCGTGAACGGCAGAAACCCCATCGTTGCGCACGAATACCTCGGAAACGACGTTGCGGGAAAGGATATTTTCATTGCCGACGACCTTATTTCGTCGGGAGAATCGGTTCTCGACATAGCGCACGAGCTTAAAGCGAGAAACGCAAGAAGGATATTCGCCTATGCTACATACCCTATCTTCACGAACGGCCTCAAAGCCTTCGACGAAGCGTATGAGCAGGGCTGCATCAGCGGAGTTTACGGCACTAACCTGAGCTATCTCAACCCCGATCTTTTCGAGCGCGAATGGTTCCGCACGGTAGACTGCTCGAAGTATGTTTCATATTTCGTCGCAGCGCTGAATCACGATATGTCGGTGAGCGACATTCTCGACCCGCACGAAAAGATCAGGGAGCTTCTCAAGGAGCACAGTCATATCATAAGATAAAAAAGAATAAGATCTATGAGCGCCGCGCCCGAGGACTGCGGAGCTTGCGGGGGCTTTTCCCCGCCCCCACAGGGGGCGGCCGCCGAGGGGTGAAAAATCCCGCCCCGCGGGATTTTTCACCCCTCGGCGGGGCGCGGCTGCGCCGCGCAGAAAAGCCCCCCTCGCAGACGTGCGGACGGGCGCGGCAAGCAGGCAAAGGAGGAAAATCGCCATGCTCAAGGAATTTGATGTAAAAACTCTCAGCTTCAACCCGTTCGAGCGCATCAACAACGATTGGTGCCTCATCACCGCCGGAAACAAGGACAGCTTCAACACGATGACCGCTTCGTGGGGCGGCGTGGGAATTCTCTGGAACAAGGAGGTCGCGACCTGCTATATCCGTCCGCAGAGATATACGAAGCAGTTCGTAGACCGCGAGGATATGTTCACCCTCACCTTCTTCCCCGACGGCTTCCGCAAGGCGCTCGCGCTCTGCGGCTCGGTCTCGGGAAGAGATCACAACAAGCCCGCCGAGGCCGGCATCACCCCGCTTTTTATCGACGGCACGGTGACCTTTGAAGAGGCAAACCTCGTTTTGGTCTGCAAAAAACTCTTCGCGCAAAAAATGTCGGCCGACAGCTTTACCGACAAAAAGGTGCTCGAGACAGTTTACCCCGAAATGGATCTTCACACTATATACGTCGGCGAGATAGTCAAGGCTTACAAGGCCTGAAAGTCATAAAAATCTTCTCCTTTTCATACCATGTCCCAGAGGACAGGTTTGAAAGGAGATTTTTTATGCGCGAATATACCGGACTGACAGACGAACACGCCGAGCAGCTTTTGAGAAAGAACGGCGAAAACCGCCTTGAGGCCGAAAAAAGACCCGGCGCTCTTAAAATTTTTGCGGGGCAGTTCCGCGACGTCATGGTTCTGATACTTCTTGCCGCTACCGCAGTTTCGGCGCTTATGGGCGAGATCTATGACGCCGTGACGATAATAGCGATAGTGCTTATGGACGCGATTTTGGGCTTTATGCAGGAATATCGCACCGAGCGCACCCTTGAAGCTCTCGAAAAAATGACCGCCCCGACGGCAAAGCTCATCAGGGGCGGAAAAATTTCCGAGACCGAAGCCGCAAAGATCGCGGTCGGAGATATATTCATCATCGAGGCCGGAGACAGGATCCCCGCCGACGGCAAAATTCTCGAGCAAAACGACCTTCGCTGCGACGAATCGCTTCTCACCGGAGAATCGAAGCCGGTGAAAAAGTCGGTCTATTCCTCTGAGGACCCGACCCTCCCCTCTCAGGCGGGCATGGTCTATATGGGGGCCTCGGCGATTCGCGGAAGCGCGGTCTGCGAGACGGTCCTCACCGGAATGAACACCCAGATGGGAAAGGTCTCGGGAATGATAACCCGCGAAAAAGAGGATAAAACGCCGCTCCAGAAAAAGCTCGCAAAGCTCGGAAGCGCCCTTTGCGCGATCTGCATTTTGGTATGCGCTCTCGTCGCGGCGGCGGGTATTCTTCGCGGAGAACCCCTTTTCGATATGCTTATGACCGGAATCACCATCGCCATAGCCGCTATCCCCGAGGGGCTTCCGGCGACCGTCACCATCGCCCTCGCACTTGCAGTCAGAAGAATGCTCAAGCAAAACGCGCTCGTTCACAGGCTTCATTCGGTCGAAACGCTCGGCTGCACCACCGTTATCTGCACCGACAAGACCGGCACCCTGACCGAAAACAAAATGACCGTCACCTCTCTTTGGGCCGACGGTCAGCGCCATGAGCTTTCCGGCTCGGGCTATTCAAGCAGAGGAAAGGTCACCGAAAACGGCGTCGAAGCGCTTCCGCGAGCCTGCATGACCGAAGCGCTTCGCTGCGCGGCCCTTTGCAACAACGCAAAAATAACGCCTCTTGCGCAGGAGAACGCGCGCGAGAGAAAAAGCCGGGGGCGCTTCGATATCTTCGGCGACCCGACCGAGGCGGCTCTTTTGATAGCCGCCGAAAAATGCGGCATAACCGAATCGGGCGAAATTTCGGGCTGCCGCAGAATATCCGAGATACCTTTTGACAGCGACACGAAAAAAATGAGCGTTACCGTTCGCACCGAAAAGGGCGACGAGACCTTCTCAAAAGGCGCTCCCGACGTCATTCTTTCGCTCTGCTCGTTCATCATGACTCCGTCCGGCATATGCCGGCTCGACCGAGAAAAACGCTCCGAAATAATCTCGGAATATGAGAAGATGGCCTCTTCGGCGCTGAGAGTCCTTGCGATGTCGAAAGCCTCCGCCGAGGGAGAGGTGTTCTTGGGCCTCGCCGGAATGATGGACGCGCCGCGCGAGGAAGCCGTAAAATCGGTAAAAGAGTGCAAAAAAGCGGGCATCAAGGTCGTCATGATAACCGGCGACCACCTTTTGACCGCAATGGCGGTCGCAAAGGAGACAGGAATACTTCGCGGGGGCGGAAAAGCAATCTCAAAAGCCGAGTTAGACGCTATGAGCGACCGCGAGCTTGAACGCGCGGTCTCGGATATTTCGGTGTTTGCAAGGGTCAGCCCCTCGGATAAGCTGAGAATAGTTAATGCTCTTAAAGCCCGAGGAAACACCGTCGCCATGACGGGAGACGGCGTGAACGACGCTCCGGCAGTTAAGGCCGCCGACATCGGCGTCGCCATGGGAAAGACCGGCACCGACGTCTGCAAGCAGGCCGCCGACATTATTTTGCTGGACGACGATTTCTCGACCCTTTGCCTCGCGGTAAGGCAGGGGCGCACGATATTCTCGAACATAAGAAAATTGGTGAGATATCTCATCTCCTGCAACATCGGCGAGGTCGCGGTCATGTTTTTGTCGATACTTCTCGGGCTGCCGGTGGTTTTGCTGCCGACGCAGATTCTGCTTGTGAACCTTGTCACCGACGGTCTGCCGGCCGTGGCGCTCGGGCTTGAAAAACCCGAGGAGACGGTCATGCAGATGAAGCCGAAGGATTTTTCGGGCAGCTTTGCGAGCGGCGGGCTTTGGGCGAGGATCGCTCTGAGAGGCGCGCTTATCGGCGCCTGCACCCTCGGCTGCTTCGCATACGCCCTCAGAACCGGCTACGATCTGCCCTCGGCGAGGACCGCCGCGCTTGTGACGCTTATTCTCTCGCAGCTGATTCACGTTTTTGAGTGCCGAAGCGAGAAAAAGTCTGTGTTCGAGATGAATCCGTTCGGCAATCCGGCGCTTCTTGTCTCGGTGGCCATATCCGCCGCCGCGACCGCCGCCTGCATCTGGTGGGCTCCGCTCTCCGCTGTCATGCAGACCGCGCCGCTCGCCCCGCTAATGCTGATTCCGCCGGTGATCTTCGCCGCCGCAGTGCCGTTTGCGGCAGGGATAATAGGGCTGTTCGCGGAGAAGGTGGGGAAAGAGGATGGGTAAAAAGGTATTCATCTTCCCCATGCGCGAGGGGAAGATGAATACTATCGCTCAGCGCCCCTCCCTTTCGTCCCTCCCCGAGGGGGAGGGCTCCTTCACTTTTCTGTCCACGCAGAAAAGTGAAGCGAAAAGACGCACAAAAGGTATTCCCATTTCCCTTGCGGGAAACGGGAATGCTATTTTAAGTCACCCCACCCCCGCTATGCTGCCTGCGGAACGGCTAAGTTAGCGAGCCCCCGCCCCTTTAAGGGGCGGGGGCTGTGCATTTGTCCCTATCCGGCAAACGTACTGCGGGGGTGGGGTGGCTTAAAATAGTATGAAATCTTTACCTCGTAAGAGGGAAAGATTGAATACCTTTTACCCCCCACGCGCGAGCGCTACTCTCTTATTCCCCTTTTCTCATCTCTCCGGAGGGGCAAAGGCCTCCATTATCCTCATAGCAGTGCGAAGTCCGTCGGCGGCGGCGGACATTATGCCGCCGGCATACCCGGCGCCCTCGCCGCAGGGGTAAAGGTTGTCAAATCCGAGCGCGCTGCCGCTTTCGCTGCGGGTTAACCTCACCGGAGAGGACGTTCTTGTCTCGGGGGCGGTGAGAAGCGCGCCGCGGTTTGAGAAGCACTCCATCTCGCGAGAGAATTTTCTTATGCCGTCGCGCATAGCGTTGCAAACGAAGTCGGGTAGCGCCTTTTCTATGCCGCAAAGCTCTACTCCGGGGCGATATGTCGCCGCAACTCCGGGTTTATCGCTTCCGCCATCCAAAAACGAGCCGACGGTCTCGGCGGGGGCAAAATATCCCTTTGTCAGGTCAAAAGCGCGGCGCTCGATTTTTCTTGCAAACTCCATTCCGCCGAGCGCGCCCGCAGGGAAATCTCCCTTATCGACCGATACGACGAGCGCGGAATTCGCGTTTTCGCCGTTTCGCAAAAATCCGCTCATTCCGTTCGTGACGACGCCGCCCGCCTCGCTTGAAGCCGCGACGACCTCGCCGCCGGGGCACATGCAAAACGTGTATGCCGCTCGGCCGCAGTTTCGGTATGAAAGCTGGTATTCGCCTTTCGGCAAAGACAGCTCGTCCGATGTTTTTCCGTAGAGGCTTCGGTCAACGTCGCTCTGAAGATGCTCTATTCTCGCGCCGACGGAAAACGCCTTCGGTTCAAGGCTGACGCCGTTTTTCAGAAGCATTTCAAAGGTATCCCTCGCGGAATGACCGATAGCGAGGACCGCCGCCGAGGTCTTTATGTGCTCGCCGCCCGAGATCGCCTCGGTGATCCTTCCGCCGCTCATTGAAAAGCCGTCGAGGCGGCTCAAAAACCTGATCTCTCCGCCGTTTTCAATTACCCTTGCGCGGAGGTTTTTCACAATGCCCCGCAGCTTGTCGGTGCCGACGTGGGGCTTTGAAAGATACATTATCTCCTCGGGAGCGCCGAACTCGCAGAACCTTTTTAATATATAGCGGCAGAGAGGGTCGCCGATCCGGGTGGTCAGCTTGCCGTCCGAGAATGTGCCCGCGCCGCCCTCGCCGAACTGAACGTTTGAATTTTCGTCGAGCACCCCGCCGCGCCAAAAGCCGTTGACCGCGATTTCGCGTGAATCGACGTCGGCGCCCCGCTCAAGAACTATCGGGCGGTAGCCTTTTTCCGAAAGCAAAAGCGCGCAGAACATTCCGGCGGGGCCGAAGCCCGCTATCACAACTCTGCCCTCGCGTTTTTCGGTCGAGATCTTCGCCTCTGGCTCGGTCTCCTCGAAATATCGAACGTCCTTTCTTCGCTCCGAAAGCGTTATCTCGCGCTTTTTCGAGAAAAGCCGCAGCATCACCGAGCAAACGCTGTGAATGTCGGCTCGGTTTCTTGCGTCGAGCGACTGCCTGTAAATCCCCGAGCCTGCGACCTCCGAGGCTTTCAGCCCAAGCGTCTTTTCGGCCAAACGGCATATCTCGCCGTGAGGAGTTCCTACCGGGACTTTTATATTTGATATAATTATCGGCACGTTATACCTCCGTTAAAAAAGCGGAACGGCTTTTTTTGACCGCTCCGCAATATTTTTTATTCGCCCTCGTCCGCGGCGTTAAAATCGTCCGCGGCGGGTTCATAGCTTGCATAGACCTGATTTAAGCCCGCCGTCCAGACCTCGGGATGATCGGGAGCATAGACCGAGGCGGTCAAAAACCTCATTCCGGTCTCGGTCGGATAGGCCAAAAGGTCTATCTCGGCGACAAAGTTTGAAGCGTCGAGCGTTTCAAGGACCTCCTCTGGGCCGACCACCATTATTCTGAGGATATCCTGCTCGACCGTAACGTTGTAATCGGATGGCTTGTTGAGCAGGAATATCTGCGAATTTGAAAGCGTTATGCTCTTTGTCGCATATCCCTCGAGGTCGAACATGACCTGAACCTCTTCGACGCCCGAAGCGTTGGTATAATAGCTGCTCTCGCCGATGATGAAGGTTTTTGCATAGCCGGGAACGATGTCGCGAGTGTCGATATATCCGAGGTTGATGTCCTCGATCTCGTCGATGGCGCTGTTCTGGCTTCTGACGAGTATGCTGTCGGTCGAAAGGGTATAGGGAATGGTCGATGTGTCTATTTTATCGGGATTTCCCTGAATAGTCACCCTAAGCGGCAGAGTTTTGGTCGTATATACCGGTACGAAAACGTTGAATGTGCCGGTGCTCTGCGAGACCCTGCTGTTGTCAAAAACAGCCGTGCCGTTATAAAGTACCGCTTCGCTCGGAGAGAAGTTCGCCGAGGCTTTTATTCCGCTGACCGGATCGAACCTGAGAACGCAGGACGTCACCTGCTCAACGTAATCCTGCGGGCCCGAAATGGTTATTCTCGACGGAGTTATAACTATCTCCTGCGGGTCGATGACATAACCCGCGGCGGTGCGAAGGTTTGAGATATCGACTGTCAGCGAGCCGTCCTCGACCGAAAGCTCTTTTGTCGAGATTCGGTCGAATTCGACGTGCACCGTCTGAGGATATATCTCGATGTTGCTGATCTGATCGCCCCGCTCGCTCGTTACGACAAGGGGGATATCGTATGTTCCCGAGGCCCTTACGTTGTCAAGATTCATGCGGACCCGAATATCGCTGTTCTCGTAATCGTCGATAAGATATCTCAGACCGGTGAAGGAGACCGAAACGGTCTCGGCGTCCTTTGATATGACTGAATAACCCGCAAGGCTCGCATATGAGCCGGTCATGTCAAAATCTATCGGAACGTCGCGTAAATTGACCGTTACCTCGGGATATTGGGTGATGACCAGAACGGTCCAGATTATCACGGCGATTATCAGCGAAACGATCATCAGAAGAATGTTCGAGCGTTTGAGCTTAGTCGTCTTTCTTTCTGCCATTGATAAGCTCCTTTCCCGATTTAAGTATGCCGAAAATGTTTACCTCGTGCCCGTTGTCGGGAATCAGCTTTGCGCGGAGATACTGCACAAGCCTGTCCTTCGTATAGCCGCGCGTAAGCTCGCCGTTTTCGGCGACCGAAACGGTGCCGGTCTCCTCGGAAACGACAATGATAATCGCGTCGGAATTCTCACTCATTCCGATCGCCGCGCGGTGCCTTGAACCGAGCTGCTTGTTTATGCGCTCTTCTTTCTGAGGGGTGGGCAAAAAGCACCCTGCGGCGATTATTCTTGCGTCGCGGATAACTACCGCGCCGTCGTGAAGCGGGGTTTTGGGGAAGAAGATGCTGCCGAGGGTCGGCACGCTCGGAATACAGTCCATTATCGTGCCGTTCTCGATCTGCTCGCCGAGCTTGTTGGTTCTTTCAATAACTATCAGCGCGCCGGTCGCGGTATCGGAAAGCTGGCTGACGGCCTCGCCGATAACGTCTATCGTCGCCGACCAGCTCTGAGCGAGGTTATCGTTTCGTGCTCCCGACGAGAAAACGGATTTTACGTTCGCTCTGCCGACTCGCTCCAAAACCCTGCGGAGCTCGGGCTGGAAAACGACGATTATCGCGATCAAGCCGACCTGGAAGAAGTTTTCGAGGAGATAGGTCATGACCTTGAGCTTGAGCGCCGCCGCCAGAAGATATATCGCAACGACTATGATGATTCCGGTTATAAGCTGCTGCGCCTTCGTCTCGCGGATTATCTTGAAGCCTTTATAGACGATATATGTCAGAAGCAGGATATCAATGATATCGACAAGCTGCACCGACACCGCAATATTCATTATTCTTGAACCGAGATCGGCAAGAAATTGAAATATCGTTTCCAAAACCATTTCCCTTTCCCGCTTACGCGAAGTTATCGTCTTTAATATTTTAACAGCTTTTACTGAAAATTACAATAGCTTAAAGGCCCGTTTTGCAAATTTTTTTCAAATAATTTATCAGCGAAACAACGTCGCGCTCCGAGCTGAACACCGAGGGCGAAAATCTCACGGTGCCGTCGGGAAGAGTGCCGAGCGTTTTGTGCGCTAAAACCGCGCAGTGAAGCCCTCCGCGAAGGGCGTATCCCTGAGCGGCGAGCGCGTTTGAAAGCGCCGGCGCGGGAATTCCCTCGACGTTAAACGAAACTATCGGCGCAAACTTTTCGCCCCGGCGGTAAACCCTTGCGCCCTGGGCGCTCTTTAAGCCGTCGATGAAAAGCCCGCAAAGCTCGTCTTCATATATCCTTATTTTATCCACGCCTATCTGAGCGACATATTTCAGCCCCTCGCCGAGACCCGAAATGCCGACGGTGTTGACGGTGCCGCTCTCAAGCCTTTCGGGCATAAAGCCGGTCTGTTCAAGCTCGGCCGACGTCGCGCCCGTTCCGCCCTCGATTATCGTCGAGGGGGCGTAAGCGCCGTCGGATATAAGAAGCCCGGTGCCGGTCGGACCGTAAAGCCCCTTGTGACCCGCCGTGCAGAGAAAATTCATACCGTCTTCAAGGCTTATCGGCAGCGTTCCGCAGGCCTGAGCGCCGTCAACGATAAAGCAGACTCCCCTCTCGCGGCAAAGAGAGGCCGTCTCGCGGATAGGCATTATTCTTCCGGTGACGTTTGAGGCCGCCGTGAAAATAACGCAGCGCAGGTCGCCCTTCATCAGCTTTTTAAGGTTTTCAAGGGTCTCGCCGTCGGTTTTTCCGACCCCCGAGACCTCGGCGCGAACGCCCTGCTTCGTCAGCGCATAAACCGGCCGCGCGACTGAGTTGTGCTCCATCGAGGAGGTTATCACCCTGTCGCCCGGGCGCACAACACCCTTTATCGCAAGGTTGAGCGCATAAGTGCAGTTTTGAGTGAAAACGACGTTTTCGGGCTGAGCCGAGAACATCT
>X22_European_Rabbit__coassemble_162_pt1 | contig 15894 bp, 14 predicted proteins | sample X22_European_Rabbit__metabat2_low_PE_009 | metagenome-assembled genome bin X22_European_Rabbit | reverse complement strand
CTTTCGGCGAGTTCGACGGCTGGTATGCGATAACGTATAAAGAAGAAACCGATTTTGTCAGCGCAAAATATATGAAAGCTGAGGAATCTTCTCAGCTCGACCCGCTCGACCACGCGGCGGCGGCCTCGATAATCGAGGCTTATGCCCGCCTTGACGGCCGAGACCCGAAGCTGGTCGCTTTGGGCGGATATTTCGGAGAATACGGCGGCGGCTTCGCGGTGCTGATGTATTCCGACAGCGCCGAGGGCTTTGAGGACTATGATTTCGGCTACTGCACCTTTGAGCTCGATCTGACCGAGCGGCTTTTCTATTATAAAAACGGCGAATTCACGCCTTTGGGCGAGGCAAAATCTGCGGGCAATCTCAGCGACGAGGATATAAAGACTATCCACCGTTATTTTGAAGAGATGAGAAAAAATGATGAGGCATCAAATCTTTCGCTTCCCGAGCTTGAACCGCTCAGCGCTCGCCAAGAGGATTCTCTTGCAAAAGATTGGATAGAGCAGTATTGCGGCGGCGAAGACCCCGGCGGCGTCAGAGCGGCGAGATATTTCGGCACATACGGCGGCTCGGAGGTAGTTGTCATGACCTCGGCGGAAAACGCCGCCAATGATGTGGAGAGCGCAATAAACATCGCGGGGTATATCATAAGGTTTTGGGATTCAAACCAAAATATCCTTTTGCACCGCGGCCATGAGTTTTTCCCTCTCGAAACGGCATATCTCTATGATTATATCAGCGACGAGGACCTTGCGAGGATAAGTTATTATTCGGGGAAGTGAGGGGCGTCGCGCTGCGATTTCTGCATATATTTTTACTTTCTGCGGAGATTGTGAAGCTGCTAAAAAGGTATTCATCTTCCCCGCTCACGCGGGTAAGAAGAATGCTATCGTCTATCACCCCACCCCCGCCAAAAGTTTGTAGTGAAGCACTACATGGCAACGCCCCCTCCCCTTTGAGGGGAGGGGGCGTTCGCTTTGCGACCTCTTAGACAAACGTACCGTGGGGGTGGGGTGTCTTAAAATAGTATGAAATCATTACCTCGTGAGAGGGAATGATTGAATACCTTTAAGCTCGCAAACGTCGGGCACTTTTCACACTACCCCGCACTCTCAACTCCTGAATTGCCCCGCTTCCCTGCACCCCTCTCCTTGCATTTTCCCTCGCTATATGTTATAATACCCAAAAGACGCAAAAGGGGGACGTGCTATGGACGGCGAAAAGGTTGCTTTTGAGAAGCAGGCGGTTTCCGAGGAGCTTTCCTTTAAGAGCGCCGAGCTTGCGGAGGACGTAAAAAAGTTGGGCGATGACCTTGAAAAGAGGTATTATGTGCCGCTTGCGGTCGAGGCGGAGACGCGCCGCAAGGACAGCAAGTGCTTTGACGAGGCCGAGCATGAGATAGACGTGCTCCACGGGACCGCGCGGAGCCTTTTGCAGTCATACCAGACTGTTACCGCGCTTGAGGACGAGCTCAAGTCGCGCACGCATGACACAAAGAGGGCTGTCAAGCGAAAGCTGCCGGTCTTCAACCCGCCGACGAACGGCGCTATTGACCTTGAAGAGGAGCGAAAAGATCACTTTGCGCGGGGAATGAATATATACAAGCTGCTTTTGCTTTTGGCGGTGGGCAGCTTTGCGGGCGTCATCGTCGAGATGCTTTGGTGCTATCTCACCCGGGGATATTTAGAGAGCAGGAGAGGGCTCGTCTACGGTCCGTTCAATCTTTTATACGGCGCCGGAGCGGTGCTTCTGACGCTTACGCTTTACAGATTCAGAAATCGCGGCTATTTTTGGTCGTTTATCGGAGGCTTCACCGTCGGCAGCGCGCTTGAATATCTCTGCTCGCTGTTTCAGGAGCTTCTTTTGGGCTCGCGTTCTTGGGATTACAGCGAAATGCCCTTTAACATCAACGGCCGAATTTGTCTTGCCTATTCAATTTTTTGGGGAGTGTTGGGCGTTTTGTGGATAAAGGATATCTATCCGCGAGCGGCAAAGCTGATACTTCGCATTCCGAACAAATGGGGCAGAATAATAACCGTTTCGATAGCTGTTTTTCTCGCGTTTGACGCCGCCGTAACGGCAGTCGCGCTTGCCCGCTGGTCGATGAGGATAAAAGGCGACCCCGCCTCGAACGCCCTCGCCGAACTTGTTGACGAGCGCTTCCCCGACGAGCGCATGGAGCGTATCTTTGCGAACATGGAGTTCGGCGAAAATTAGTTTTCGCAGTTGTAGAACGGTTCTTTGGCAAGCCGTCCGCCCGCATAATGCTCGGTTTTTGAACTAATTCCGACGATCTGACTTCTGACCTCTGACTTCTGTTTTCTTTAGGGGAGCATCCATTCTGCACGTATTATTCACAAAATAAAATATGTCGCCAAAGGCGACACCTTGAAACTCTAACATCTAATATCTAATTTCTATCTTCTCGATGCGCCCGCTCAGGGCACATCTCTATTCTCCCCGATTGACAAACGCCCTCAAAGGTGTTAAAATATCGGTTGCGCGGGTATGGCGGAATTGGCAGACGCGCCAGATTTAGGTTCTGGTGTCCAACACGTGCAGGTTCAAGTCCTGTTACCCGCACCAAACAGTACGCTAATTTGATATAGTCGGTATCGAATCAGCGTATTTTATTTGACTGTACGACTTTTTAAATCTGATTTTCGATACGGAGGGAATCAATGGAAATAAATGTAAGAAAAGCTCTGCCGGAGGATTTTAAACTTATCGGCAGGCTGCTGAACGAAATTTTAAAACAGCACAGCGACGGTCGCCCGGACCTTTTCGAGGGCGGTGAATCCTCGGGAAAATACGACCGCGAACACTTTGAGACGCTTCTTAACGACCCGGGATGCGTGGTTTTCACAGCCGAGTGCGACGGCGAGCCGGCGGGGTATCTCATATGTAAAATTATTACAGAACGTCCGAACACAGTCCTGAAAGCGATAAAAACGCTCTACCTCGACGACCTCTGCGTCGACAAAAATCGGCGCGGGATGGGGGTTGGGCGCGCGCTGATGGCCGCGGCGGAGAGCTATGCAAGAGCGAGTGATTTCCATAATATTACACTTAATGTCTGGGAATTCAACGCCTCGGCCCGCGGCTTTTACGAGAGCCTCGGCTACACGACCCAGCGCCGGGAGATGGAGAAGGTGCTTTAACATACTCAGCAGAAAAATCCGGGCAAAAAATGTGGAGAAGGCCGCCTGCGGGTATGATGAATTGGCAGACACGCCGGGTTTAGATCCCGGCGGCAGCCCCGTACAGGTTAAAGTCCTGTCACAGCGTCGCAAGCTCCGTATCGCTTGCGGCGCTTTCTTCATGCTTCGCATTTGAAATCGCCGCTTCACTCGCTCCGCGCACATACGCGATTGGCTTTCCCGCAAGACGACCGAGCCGGTTCGGTATGGCGAGGGAAGGCGAGCGGCTGAAAGCAACGCTTATGTTTCCGCCTTTTCCCCAAAAATGCTTCGCATTTTCGGGGACCCCTTTATTTGCTTCTTGGATCGCCGCGATTTTTTTAGTAGAAAGTTTGGCGAAGGTGGAAGTCTGCGCAGCAGACCCGAGGCAAAGCCTCGGCGACTTCGCGCAGGCGTCGTGACGGCAGTTATCTTTTTTGCTTTGTATCGGCGACGCCTTGGTTACAAGTCCTGTTACCCGCACCAAATAAAAAATCCGCATCAGCGGATTTTTTTATTTGGTGCGGGTACCTCTTCACCCCATTTTCCTTCTCCCCATGCGGATCATATACGCCGCAAACACGGCAAGCAGAACGGCCGCCGCCGCGATGCCGGCGGGATAGGCGATTTTTGTGGAGAGCCTGAAGCCCTCGTCGGCCATGAGGATATAAGTGACGGAGACCGCGCTCATAAACGCCGCCGGGGCAGCCGCGATCAGGGAGTACCACACTTTTTTCGCACTTTGTACCAGATAGACCGCCATCGCCCAGAGCACGATCATCGCCAACGTCTGATTCGACCAAGAGAAATACCTCCAGATGATGTTAAAGTCGATCTGCGTCAGAAAAGCTGCGGCGCCGATCAGGGGTATCGCCAAAACAAGCCTTTTTCCGAGGCTTGCCTGATCCAGCTTGAGCCAGTCCGCAAGCGTGAGCCGCGCGCTGCGAAACGCCGTGTCGCCGGTAGATATCGGGCAGACGACCACGCCGATGACTGCCAGAGCGCCGCCGATTTTGCCGAGCACTCCGACCGAAATATCATAGACCACTCCCGACTGCCCGAGCGACGTTAAGGCTTCCGACAAATTTTTCGTATCGCCGTAAAATCCGAGACCCGCCTCGGCCCATACAAGGGCGATCACGGCCTCGGCGAGCATTGCGCCGTAAAAAATCATGCGCCCCTGCTTTTCGCTTTCAATGCACCTCGCCATCATGGGCGACTGCGTGGAATGGAAGCCCGAAACCGCGCCGCAGGCCACCGTAACGAACATATAGGCCCAAATCGGCTTTCCGTCGGGGTGGAGGTTGGCAAGCGTTTCGGCGGTAAGCTCGGGAAGCGTATAGCCCCCGGCGATAAGGCCGCCGATAATTCCGACCGCCATAAACATAAGCACCACGCCGAACACCGGATAGAGCTTTCCTATCACCTTGTCAATGGGGAGCAGCGTCGCCAGCACATAGTACGCCATTATGACAACGATCCAAAATGTTGTGTTCATAAAATCGGGCGTAAGCCTTGCGAGCAGCCCGGCCGGGCTTGTCGTAAACACCGCTCCCACGCAGACGAGCAGAACGACTGAGAAAATGCGCATGACCTGTTTTGCCGCAGTGCCGAGGTATTTGCCGACTATCTCCGAAATAGAGTCGCCGTCGTTTCTCACCGAGGCCATTCCCGACAGATAATCATGCACCGCCCCGCCGAGTATAGAGCCCAGCACTATCCACAAGAACACCGCGGGTCCGAAGACTGCGCCCATCAGCGGCCCGAAGATAGGGCCGGTGCCGGCTATGTTGAGAAGCTGTATCAAAAACACCCGCCACTTTTTCATGGGCGTAAAGTCCACTCCGTCTGGGTGAGCTATCGCCGGCGTGGGTTCGTCGCTCGGGGCGACGATTTTTTCAACTATGCGCCCATAGATCAGATATCCCGCGAGCAAAACAATCAGGGCGACGATAAATGTTATCATAATTTTTCTCCTTTCGCGTCTTTATTCGGCTTCTATCCGTCCCGGCGTGTTCCGTCAAAGGTTCGTCAAAAGCCTCGTCAAAATACGATATTTACCGTGTTTACGCCGTCGGCATAGGAGTGAGCGCTGCTTTTTGTTTTGCTGACGGCCAAAGCCGCGCTCAGCTCGTCTCCGTGGGTCAGCGGGTCGAATTCTTCGCCTCTCCAGCGAACGACGGCTTCGCATTCGCTTCCGTCCTCGCTGCAAAGGGCGTCGAAGCTCAGCTCGCACCCGCCGTCGGGCAGGGTCGGCAGAATGTTCGTCACGCACAGCTCCTCAAATATCTGCTGATATTTGAGCGACTGCCGCGCGCTGAGAAGCTGCTTGCGGGCAAAGCGGTCGATGTCTGCCGCAGCGCCGATAAAGTCAAACTCCTTGGAAGCGATTTCGAGATGAAGCGTTTTCATGCGATGAACAAACGCCCGGCAGCGGTCGGTCTTCGGGTGATCGAACACCTGATCGGGCGACCCGTCCTCATAAACGACGCCCTCGTCCATGTAAAACACCCGCGTCGATACGTCTCGGGCAAACTTCATCTCATGAGTAACGATAAGCATGGTAAGCCCCTGCTCGGCCAAACCGCGAATGACCGACAGCACCTCTCCGACCATTGTGGGATCGAGCGCGCTGGTCGGTTCGTCAAAGAGAACGATCTCGGGCTGCATTCCGAGGGTCCTCGCGATCGCCACGCGCTGCTTCTGACCGCCAGAAAGCTCGTCGGGATAGTTAAGCTCCTTTTCCGCAAGCCCCACGCCGGCCAGCAAACGCATTCCGCGCTCATATGCCTGCTGCCTTGAGCAGCCGAGCAGCTCGACCTGCCCGAGCATAATATTTTCGATGACCGTCAGATGCGAGAACAGGTTAAAGCTCTGAAATACCATTCCCATGCGGCGGCGCACTGCCAAAAGCTGCGAGGGCTTCACGCCGGTAACGGGCTGACCGAACACCTCGATCTGCCCCTCCGTCGGCGTTTCAAGCCGGTTGATGCAGCGTAAAAACGTGCTCTTGCCGGTGCCCGAAGGCCCGATGATCGAGATAACGTCCCCTCTGTTTATGACGGCGTTGACGTCCTTTAAAGGCGTGGCGTTGGGAAACACCTTCTTTAGATGAGAGATTTTGATGACAGCCTCGCCGTTTTGCGAGGTCTTCGCCTCATCGGAATTTTCCGACAGAGAAATCTTTCTGTCAACTCCTTTAGGTTCTCTGCGACGGCGGCGCGGGTCGATTTTTTTCTCGGCCAGCCCCAAAAGAAGCGTAAGCCCCCATGCCAGAATGAAATACAAGACCGCGGTAAGTATCAGCGGGAAGAACGCCTCGAAGGTGCGGCTGCGGATAAGGTCGGTGGCCTTTGTGAGGTCCTGCACCGCGATATAGCCCACCACCGAGGTCATTTTTACCATAGAAATGAATTCGCCCTTATAAACCGGCAAAATATGCCGCGCCGCCTGCGGAGCGATGATCTTTGTAAAGGTCTTTACCCGCCCGAAGCCCATGGCTGAGGCGGCCTCCCACTGGCCCGCGTCAACGGCGTTGATACCGGTGCGTATCATCTCGGAAACATAAACGGCAAAGTTGATCGAGAAGCCGATTATCGCCACGACGATACCGTTAAGTCTCGCGCCGGCAAAAACGACGTAGAACAGCACCATCAGCAGCACCAGCACCGGCACGCCTTGAATCAGGCGAATAAAGACCGCCGCAACGCCCGAGACGACCTTATTGCGGCTTCGGCGCACCATGCAAAGTCCAAAGCCCAGCACCGTGCCGAACAAAGCCGAGAAGATGGATATTACAAACGTAACGCCAAGACCCGAGAGGATCATCTGCCAACGGTTTTCCTGAATGAAGTTTTTATAGAAGCTGTTTTTCAGCCCTGCCAAAAAGCCGGTTTTTTCCTCCTCGGCCGACGACAGCCCCATGTCCTCCGCGCGAACGATGAGCGTCATTCCGCCCACATAATGCGAGGTCGGAAAATCTATGTTTTCCCTGCGCTCGTCGGTGATGCATATTGCGCCCGAAACGATATCGGCGCGGCCGCTGCTCAGCATCGGTATCAGCGAATTAAAGGCGGTCTGGGTGATCTCCAGCTTCATACCGAGCTCTTTTGCGATGAGCGAGACCAGCTCGACCTCATATCCGAGGGATTGACCGTTTCCGCCGACATAGCTCATCGGTTCGAGCGTAGAATCGTGCGCATAGCGCAGAGTGCCGTTCGGCGCGTCGTATTCACCGACGTCGATGATCTTTTTGCTGTCGTCGGCGCCAAGCCATTTTTCCCGCAGAGCGTCAAGCGTTCCGTCCTCTGAATATCTCTCGATGATAGCGCTGATATCGTCGGTCAGCGGGCTGTCCTTTTGCAGACCGAGGCCGTAGACGTCGGGAGTGACCGTTTCGGGGAACAGCGCGAGGTCGGGCTGCCTTGCCACCGCAAGCTGAGCCACCGGCATATCGTGCGCCGCGGCGTCGAGCGTGCCCGACTGAAGCGCCAAAATCGCAGCCGAAGCGTCGTCGTAATATTTAAAATCGCAGCCGCTAATAACGGAGCTCACAAGCTGATCGGCAATGCCGCCCGACATAACGCCGATCGTATGTCCGTCAAGCTGACGGATATCGGTTATCGCCTCGCCGTTTTCGCCGCTTTTTCCTCAGCTTGCAAGCAGCAGGCAGCAGAGAATCACCGCCGCCGACAGTGCAAAGCAGAGAATCTTTTTCAACCGCGTCGCCGCTTTCTTTTTAAAAATATGATCGTCTCCGTTCATGTTATACTCCTTTCAAACGGTTGTTCGCCGCTTCCGCCGCTTTCAGAGCACGGCGCATTTACAGAAGCCCCTTGTCCCTCGCCAAATTTTCTATGCTTCTGTCATAGGTCGCCTCCGCCTCTTTTGAGAAGAAGCACCCGGGGACGCCCTCGTTGTTATCTCGGTGGTGCGCAACGCAGGCGCAGCATTTGCCGTGCCTCGGGCAGTCATAAGTGCACGGGCAGGGTCTTTTGTTGTCGCAGGCGTTCGCAAATAATTTTTCCCGAACCATAATGATTCCTCCTGATTTTCCTTGCCGATCCGTCGCCGTTTTTGCAAAAATGTTAAAACCAATGTGAGCGATAAATGATTGTCATATTATATCACATTATTTTACGGATTGCAACAAAAAAGAGGGGAGTTTGCCGGCTAAAAACCGCCTCCGCGATGTTGTTTACGGCGGTTTTTCCCCCTCATTGACATCGCACCTCAAAAATGTTACAATCGCTTTACAGACCGAAGTAAAATCCGATACGCGAGGGGGTGTAAGCAGTATTTATCCTTTTTGTGCTAAAGTCTGAATAAACCATGAAAAAAGAGTAAAAAATCAGCAGCCGAAATATCTCGGCTGCTTTTTAAATTGCGCGCTTATGCCTGCTCGTCGCTTTTATACTCCAAAATATCCCCCGGCTGGCAGTCGAGCGCGGCGCAAATCGCTTCGAGTGTCGAAAATCTTATCGCCGAGACCTTTCCGGTTTTTATCTTCGACAGGTTTACGTTTGCTATGCCGACCTTTTCGGCAAGCTGGTTGAGCGATATTTTTCTGTCCGCCATAACGCGGTCGAGCCTTAAAATAATAGCCATAATTCCACCTCAGAGCGTTTCGTCGGCTTGCTTTTGAAGCTCCTCGCCGTAGCGGAAGATGTAGCTTATAAGATAGATCACCATCGCCGCGAAAATGCGCTCAACAGAAATGCTCACGGGCAACGGCTCGGACTCGACGCCCATGGCGATGAACACGGTGTCGAGAAGAAAGTGAATGAAAGCGTCGATAACCGTCCCTGCTAAAACAAAATGCCCGAATTTTTTGATAATATCCGAGATACCCTCCTCAAACGGCCGCCCCTCTTTCATCGGCGAAAGTATTCTGCGTACCAGCTTTGCGCCGATCATCAGTATCGCGATCCCGACTGCCTCGGTTATGCTCACCGAGAGGACATAGATCGCAAACTGCTGCTTTGTGACCATAAACTGTCCGTTTTCAAAGACTACAAACTCGCTGTCGTCTAAATCAAAAACCATCGAAAGCCCCTTGGGCAGGTCGTCTACCGGCAGAGAGACTGCCACGGCCATAAAAATGTTCGCGGCGATAAGCATACATATCGCGACGATGCAAAAGATAAAGAGGATCTTTGCGAATACGTCGATGATCCGCGCTGTTTTTGTAAGTTTTTCCATAATCATACCTCCGAATTTCAGTGTAGCATGATTATAGCACGCATTTTTATGTTTGTCAATAGTTTTTTAACGATAAACATTAAATTTTTTATTTTTCAAGAGAATCACCACTAAAAAACAGCAGGGCTGAACAAAAGCCCTGCTTTAAAACTCACATTCCGTCGGGCATTTTAAGAGCACCTGACGTCTATCAAAAGGTCATAATCCCCGATGAGCGAGGAATTTATGTCGATAACATAGCTTGCGCTGATGTTTCCGCCGGCGTCGGTCATTTTTGAATCGACGCTTTTTCCCTGAACGCCGACCGTTATTTCGCCGAACGGCGTGCCGTAAAGGCAGAAATTTTTTCTGCCGCGCTCAATGTAAAGCTCGCTTGCAACCGCGCCAGAGCGCACCATTTCAATGCGCGAGCCGTCAAGAATCCTCAGCACGGTTTTCGAGCCCTCATAGCCCGTCGCGTCGGTCTCGTCATATCTCAGCTCATAGCCTGATTTTATTTTTCCGAAGCGCCCCGCGGTGATGACTTCCGTCTCGCTCGACTCTCCGCCCTCGCGCTGAACGCTTTTGATTTTTATAACCGCGTCTCTCATTTCAGTTCTCCGTTTCTAAAGGTCGCATTTTTCGACCGTTATGCCCTCAAGGTCGATGAAGTGCTCGGCGTTCTCCCTGAAAAGCTCGGGGCTGTCGGTGCAGAACATTCTGATGTCGCCCGGGGTATTTTTTTTGTTTAAAAGTCCGTTTTTTTCGAGATATTTCTCGGCGCTGTTGGCCGCCTCTGCTCCCGAAGAAATAAGTTTAACTCCGTCGCCGAAAATATCCGAGATAATGTCTTTCAGCAGGGGATAGTGCGTGCAGCCGAGAATAAGAGTGTCTATCCCCCGAGCCTTCAAGGGTTCAAGGTATTCCCTCGCGATCGTTTCTGCCGGAATGCAGCCGCGTGCGAAGTAACCGTTTTCGACGAGCGGAACGAACATCGGGCAGGCTTTCGAGATTATCTCGGCGCCAGGCATGATGTTTTTTATCAGCCGCTCATAGCTTCCGCTCCGCACCGAGGCCCCGGTGGCGATAACGCCTATGCGGCCGTTTTTTGTCGAGCGGCAGGCGGCTTCGGCGGCGGGGGCGATGACCCCGAGGCAGCCGTCGTCAAAGCCCTTCTCCGAGGCGATAACGCTTGAAACTGTGCCGCAGGCGGCGATGATGGACCTTACACCGAGCTTTTTCAAAAATTCAAAATCCTGCCTTGCATATCTCACGACGGTCTCGCGGCTTCGGGTGCCGTAAGGCACTCTTGCGGTGTCGCCGAGATAAATAATGTCCTCGCAGGGAAGAATAGAGCGAAGCTCGATGACTGTGGTAAGCCCGCCTATCCCCGAATCAAAGACGCCTATCGGGCGTTCAGACATTTTGTTTTCCAAATTTTATCACTGCTTTCGTTGCTTTTAATATAAATGTATTTTGAAAAGCAGGCGGCTATTCGCCCGAGTGTTTGTCAAGAATACTTTCCGAGGGGCTGTTATAGAACTCGTTTTTCTTTTCCGAGCGCCTCGCGAAAAACAGCCATATCCTTATTATAAAAAGCGCTGCGGAGAGTATCAGGACCGCGATCATCGGCAGATATCTCAGCTCGAAGGACGGCTTGAAGTAAGCGCCGGTGCCCTCGACGTGATCGAACATCTCCTTGACCGGAACGATATAGACCGCAAAGCCCGCCGCGCAGAATATAAACTGGAGGGCATAAAGCCTCAGCCAGCAGAGTATCAGCCCGCAGAGGATAACGCCGCTTCCCAGAAGAAGCCACGCGCCGGTTTTTTTATACTCGGGAGTGTTGATGAAAAAGTTGAGGGCGGTGATGCCGCTCCAAAAAACGCCCGACCACAAAAAAACAAGGGTCATCGCCGATTTCACGGCGATATAAATTTTTTTATCTTCGGGTCTTTTCATAGGTCGTCGTCCTTTTTGAGAAGTCCGTCCCGCTCGAAGCCCAAAAATCTGCTTCCGCGGGCGGTAAGATATCCCTCGTCGTTTTCTTCAATGCCGTCGAATTCCTGCTTTGAAAGAGAGAATTCGCATTCGCCAGAATCGGTTTCAAAAACGGCGAAATAGACAGCTTTTCCGCGCCGAACGCCCGTTTTTGAGAATTCTCCGTCTCCGACCTCGGCGCGCTTTGAAGTCACCCGCGCCTTAACGGTCTTGGCGGGGGATCTTTTGTTTTCCACAAGCGACTGAACGCTTCCTACTGCGGTCCAGAGAAAAAGACCTGCCGTGGCAAGAAAGATCAGCGGGGCGATGAGTTCCTTTAAAAATTCCATTTCGATATCCTTTCGGCTGACAGCGGTGGTATATCTTTAAAAAATTTGCAGAATATATCTTTCGACGCAAAAATTTCACGCCGGCGCCCGAAAGATCATAAGCGCTCCGATACACGTTACTTATTATAGCACATTCCGTTTTAACATTCAAGCCTTATTTTTCTGCCCGTGACATCTTTTCCCCGCGAAATTGACAAAGAAAATAATACTTGCTTTCAGGGCGGAGTATTTTTTTGCCCTCTGCAAAAAATATCAGCGCAACAATCTGAAAGGAACGGTTTTTGAAATGAACAGTTTTTTTAAAAGAGCGGCCTGCTTTTTTGCCGCTTTAAGCATGGCGATAATGTCGGCGGTCGGCTATTACGGGCAGAACCTCCCCGACAGTTTTTATGTTTCGGGCGAGGGCTTGCCGTCGCTCGGCATAATTCTTAAAATGACAGAGCCCGAAAGCGGCGACGAGGCGGCGCCCGCAGGTTCGTTCAGCGGCACTGCCGAAAGCGCGACGGTATCGCTTTTGGGGGTCATTCCCGTCAAGCGGGCCGAGATAATAAGGACCGAGGCTCCGGTCCTCATTCCCGGCGGAACTCCGGTCGGAATAAAGCTGCTGACCGAGGGCGTCGTTGTCGTCTCGACCCAAGACGTAGCGGGAGGTATAAGCCCTGCGGAAGAAGCGGGCATTCGCGCAGGCGATTGCATCGTTTCGGCAAACGGCGAAGATCTCGCGTCGTCAAACAGGCTCGCGGATATAATAATGAGCTCGCACGGAGACGAGATATCCCTTCGCGTCAGGCGGGACGGCAGAGAGTTTTCGACCGAGCTCATTCCGCGCTTCTCCGACGCCGAGGGAACCTATAAGGCCGGCCTTTGGATAAAAGACAGCTCGGCGGGCGTCGGCACAATGACATATATCGACCCGAAAACGGGCTGCTTCGGCGCGCTCGGTCACCCTATATCCGACTCGGAGACAAAAAAGATTCTCCCGCTCGGTTCGGGAGAGATAGTTGATGTGACCATAACCGGCTGCGACAAGGGCTCGGCGGGCTGCCCCGGAGAGCTTTTCGGAACGTTTTTATCGGGGCTTGCGGCCGGAAACATAAAGCGAAACTGCGAGCAGGGCATCTTCGGCACGCTGAACTACATCGGCAGCCGCAGAGAGGCGCTTCCGATCGCCTTTAAAACCGAGGTCGAGCCCGGCGCCGCGAAGATGCTCACAACGATCGAGGGGAACACTCCGCAGGAATATGATATAGTTATAGAGAAGCTGAGCCTTGCGGAGGGCTCGGACACGAAAAACCTGATCGTCAGAGTGACGGACAGGCGGCTTCTTGAATCGACCGGCGGCATCGTTCAGGGAATGAGCGGCAGCCCGATAATCCAGAACGGAAAGATCGTCGGGGCGGTCACGCACGTTTTCGTCAGCGACCCGACAATGGGCTACGGGATATTTATCGAGAATATGCTCAAAGCTGCGGGGCAGCTGGAGAGGTAAAAGGTATTCATCTTCCCCGCTTCCGCGGGTAAGAAGAATGCTATCGCTCATCACCCCACCCCCGTTCGCTATGTTACTAAACGCTCCATGCGAACAACGCTCCGTAGGAGCGTTGTTCCACAGAAGCGTGTTTTGTCCAAGAGAACGAGCCGCCGATTCGGCATGGCGGCGAAGTTCGATTGGTTACAAAACCCGCTTATGTTGCCCTCGAGGGGCGGGGGCCTCGACATCTCTCCCCATAATTTTTTCAAAAACCCCTTGCCAATTCTGTTGATAAATGTTAATATTGATATTAGCAAATCAAAGGAGGATTATTATGCAGTACGGTCATTTTGATTTAAAGAAAAAAGAATACGTCATCACCCGGCCCGATACCCCCGCGCCTTGGTGCAATTATCTCGGCTCGCCGGCTTACGGAGCGATAATTTCAAACAACGCCGGAGGTTACAGTTTTGTTCAGAGCGGCGCAAACGGCAGAATTTCGAGATATCGCTTCAACTCCTCGATGGCGCTTCCGGGCAGATACATCTATATCCGCGACAACGACGCTTCGGATTACTGGTCGGCGACATGGCAGCCCGTCGGCAAGCCTCTTACCGAGTATAAGTCCGAGGTCCGCCACGGCACCGGTTATTCTGTCATGAGCGCCGAGTACAAAAACATCGCCTCCGAGGTTACATATTATGTTCCGAACGGCTGCACCTATGAGGTCTGGCGCGCAAAGATCAAAAATCTCGGCGCCGGCAAGAGAAGGCTGTCGGTCTTCGGCTTCCTCGAATTCACCAACGACAACAACTACGAGCAGGATCAGGTCAATCTTCAGTACACGCTGTTTATCACCCGAACCTCCTTTGAGGGCAACCGCGTGATACAGCACATAAACGAGAATTCCGGCCGCGACGCTTCCGGCTCGAACCACCGCGAGCGCTTTTTGGGGCTTGCGGGTCAGAAGGTCGATCACGCCTGCGGAAATCTTGACAGCTTCATCGGAGCTTACAGGACTTATTCAAACCCCGTCGCGGTCGAGAACGGTCTTTGCGACGGCACGATGAACTATAACTCAAACGCCTGCGGAGCGCTTCAGTCTGATATCGAGCTTGCCCAGGGCGAGGAGAAGACCTTTGTTTACATTCTCGGTCAGCGCGATTCTGCCGCCGCCGCGAAGATAATCGAAAAATACGAGGACCTTTCGCTCGTCGATAAAGAAGTCGATGAGATACGCAGCTTCTGGCACGAAAAGCTCAACCGCTTTGAGGTCGAGACGCCCTCCGAGGAATTCAACAACATGATAAACGTCTGGAACGCTTATCAGTGCTTCATCACATTCACTTGGTCAAGAGCAGCGTCGCTCATCTACTGCGGTCTCAGAAACGGCTACGGTTACCGCGACACGGTTCAGGACATTCAGGGAATAATCCACCTCGACCCCGAAATGGCGCTTGAAAAAATACGCTTCATGATATCGGCTCAGGTCGATAACGGTGGAGGGCTTCCGCTCGTAAAATTCAACCACAACGCCGGTCACGAGGACACCCCCGACCAGCCCTCGTATGTTCAGGCGACGGGTCACCCGTCTTACAGGGCCGACGACGCGCTTTGGCTTTTCCCGACCGTTTATAAGTATATCGGCGAGAGCGGAAACATCGGATTTTTGGACGAGGTCATCGTTTATGCCAACGGCGGCGAGGACACGGTTTACGACCACCTAAAGAGGGCGATAAACTTCTCAATGGAGCGCCTCGGCGCCCACGATATGCCCGCGGGGCTTCACGCCGACTGGAACGACTGCTTAAGAATGGGCGCCAAGGGCGAATCGACATTTGTCGCGTTCCAGCTTTACTATGCGATGAGCCTCATGAGAGATTGGGCCAAGGGCAGGGGCGACGAAAAATACATCGCCTATCTTGACGAAGTACAGGCCAAGCTCGGCGCTTCTTTGGAAAAATGCTGGGACGAGGACCGTTTCATTCGCGGAATACGCGAGGATGGAGTAGTCGTCGGCGCAAAGAACGACCCCGAGGCGAATATGTGGCTCAATCCGCAGAGCTGGTCGGTAATATCCGGGTTTGCGGGCCAAAAGCGCGGAAACATCGCAATGGAGAGCGTTCACAAAATCCTCAACACAAAATACGGCGTTAAGCTGTTAGAGCCGCCTTATGTCGATCACTTCTTCGACGGCGCGTTAATGCACATCTTCAACCCCGACACCAAGGAAAACGGCGGCATCTTCTCTCAGTCTCAGGGCTGGGCTATACTTGCCGAGTCGCTTTTGGGCAACGGCGGCCGCGCGTTTGAATACTTCCTTGAAAGCTCGCCCGCCTCGATGAACGACAAGGCCGAAATTCGCGTCATCGAGCCTTATGTTCACGGTCAGTTCGTTGAATCGAGCCGTTCGCCGTTCGAGGGCAGAGCGCACGTTCACTGGCTGACGGGAACCGCTTCAACGGTCATGGTCGGCTGCGTCGAGGGTATCTGCGGAATGAGACCTAACGCCGAGGGTCTCGCTATCGACCCCGCGATCCCCGCCGAGTGGAACGGAATGAAGATGAAAAAGGTGTTCAGGGGCAAAAAGCTGAACATCTCGGTCGAAAACCCCACTCACGTCGAATCGGGCGTAAAACAGCTTTGGCTCAACGGCGAAAAGCTGAGCGGCTGCCTTGTTCCGGCCTCAAAGCTGAAAGCCGAAAACGAAGTCAGAATAGTTCTCGGCTGATTT
>X22_European_Rabbit__coassemble_155_pt1 | contig 16208 bp, 17 predicted proteins | sample X22_European_Rabbit__metabat2_low_PE_009 | metagenome-assembled genome bin X22_European_Rabbit | reverse complement strand
AGCAGGGGTTGAGCATTGACGAAATGATACGCAGAGCGCTGAGATATTTATCCGCGAAAAAATTCTGAGGGGGGTGCGCTGAATGATCGAAACCGGTGAATTTGACTTTGAGAGCCGCCTCGTTTCGCCGCAGGTGATAGCCGAGGACAGCGAGATAGATTACTCCTTGCGCCCGAAGACCCTTTCTGAATACATCGGGCAGACAAAGGTAAAGGAGAATATGGCGGTATACATCGAGGCCGCCAAAAAACGCGGGGAGCCTTTGGATCACGTTCTTCTCTACGGGCCTCCGGGCCTCGGAAAGACCACCCTTTCGGGGATAATCGCTCACGAAATGGGCGTGAACATCAGGGTGACCTCGGGCCCCGCCATTGAGAAAAAGGGCGACCTTGCTTCGCTTCTGACAAGCCTTCAGCCCGGCGACGTTTTGTTTATCGACGAGATACACCGCCTCTCTCACGCCATCGAAGAGGTGCTTTACCCCGCGCTTGAGGACCTTGCTATTGATATTATCATCGGAAACGGACCCGCCGCGAGATCGATAAGGATAGATCTTCCGAAATTCACGCTTATCGGCGCAACAACCCGCTCGGGTCAGCTTTCCGCTCCTTTAAGGGACAGGTTCGGAATAATTCAGCGCCTCGAGCTTTATTCGACCGAGGACCTTGCCGAGATAATTACCCGCTCGGCGGTGATACTCGGCGTTGCGCTCGATCGGGACGCAGCCGTTGAAATGGCTTCGCGGAGCAGGGGAACGCCGCGTATCGCGAACAGATTTTTAAAGAGAGTCAGAGATTACGCCGACGTTATGGGCGACGGAAGGATAACAAGGGATATCGCAAAAATCGCCCTTGACAGAATGGAGGTTGACGACCTCGGCCTCGATTCTTTGGACAAGCGTATGCTTCTTACGATAATCAAGGGCTACGGCGGAGGACCGGTCGGGCTTGAAACGCTCGCCTCGGCTATCGGCGAGGAATCGGTCACGCTGGAGGACGTTTGCGAGCCGTTTCTTATGCAGCTCGGATTTTTGGCGAGGACCCCGCGCGGGCGCTGCGCCACCGACCTTGCATATCGGCACTTCGGGCTGAAAAGATCGGGAGACGACGACGGCGGGCAGACCTCGCTGCTGTGACAATTCGACATGAAAGGGACGCTTTTAAATGACAAAACTCTTTAATCCTGACGGCGCGAGCGGCAGGGCGATAACCGAATTTTCGACCGAGACCGCCATGCTCATCGGCAGAGCGCTTGCCTCGCTTATTCAGAACCGAAGCGGCAGACCCGCGAAGATACTTGTCGGGCGGGATACGCGCCTTTCGGGAGAGATATTGACGGCTTCGTTTGCTGCGGGCTGCTGCTCGGCAGGGGCCGACGCGCATATCCTCGGGATAATCCCGACGCCGGCGGTGTCGTATCTCACCGAGAAATACTGCGCCGACGCGGGGGTCTCGATAACCTCCTCGCGGAACACCTTTGAATTCAACGGGATAAAGATATTTGACCGCAGAGGCTACGCCCTCTCGCGGGAGGCGATTTCGGAGATAGAGCGCCTTGTCACAAAATGTCCCGAGGAGATAAGCTGCGCCGACGGCGACGGCATCGGAGCGATAAGCTATGAAAAAAACGCCGAGTGGGACTATGTTCGGGCGCTTATGAAAAAGACCGACGCCGACCTCAACCGGATCCGCGTAGCGGTTGACTGCGCAAACGGAGCGGTCTGCGGCACAGCCGAGAAGTTCTTTCGGGGCATAGGCGCGAGCGTTACCCTTATAAACAACGAGCCCGACGGAAAAAACATAAATCTTTCCTGCGGGGTGTGCGACCTTGAACCGCTTAAAAAATGCGTCGCCGAAAACCGCTGCCACGCTGGCATAGCCCTTGACGGCGACGGCGGAAGATGCGTTATCATCGACGAAAAGGGTCAGCCGCTCGACGGAGACCGCATTATCGCCGTTTTGGCCTATTATATGAAAGCGAATCAGACGCTTAACGCAAACACCTGCGTTGTGGCTCAGAACGCAAACCTCGGCTTTTTCCGCTGGGCAAAGGAGAACGGAATAGTCGTTGCGACCTCGCAGAGCGCGGGGAGCAGGCATATCGTCGAGAGAATGCTCGTCGGGGACTATAACCTCGGCGGAAGCCCGACGGGGCATATCGTTCTTTCCGACTGCGCAAAAACCGCCGACGGTCACATCGCCGCCGCGAAGGTGCTTGAAATAATCGCAAAAAGCGGGAGAAAAATGTCGGAGCTCGCGTCGGTTTACGAGCCTTACCCGCAGGTGGCGCTGAACGTTGAGCTTCGCCCCGAATTCGCCGGGCGTTGGCAGGAGGTGCCCGCGATAGACGAAATGATAAAATTCTGCTCGCAAAAACTTGAGGGCGACGGCAGGGTTTTCGTCAGAGAATCCTCGACCAGCCCGACGCTGAGGATCATCGCAGAGGGCAGAGACCGCGAGACCGTCTGGCAGTATGCGCACGCCATCGCAAAGACGGTAGCGGACAACGCGGGATATCCCGAATAAATAAGGAGACATTTCAACTATGAGAACGGCTTCGGATTGGACCGATTACAGGCTGATCGACGCTTCGGACGGAATGAGGCTTGAAAGCTGGGGCGGAAAGACGCTCTGCCGACCCGACCCGCAGGTGATTTGGAAAACCGAGAAGAAAAATCCCCTCTGGCAGACCTGCGACGCGGTATATCACCGCTCGGAGAGGGGCGGAGGCGAGTGGGAGTTCAGAAAAAAGCTGCCCGAAAGCTGGAAAATAAGTTATGACGGTCTCAGCTTCATCATCAGACCGACCGGATTTAAGCACACCGGGCTTTTTCCCGAGCAGGCGGTGAACTGGCGGCTCGCCTCGGGGCTGATACGCTCGGCTGGTCGGCCGATAAGCGTTCTGAACCTTTTTGCATATACCGGCGGGGCGACCTTGGCCTGCGCAAAAGCCGGGGCTTCGGTCTGCCACGTTGACGCTTCAAAGGGCATGGTGCAGTGGGCAAGAGACAACGCCGCAGCTTCGGGGCTTTCGGATCGGCCGATAAGATGGATAGTAGACGACTGCGCAAAATTCGTCGAGCGCGAGATCAGGCGCGGAAGAAGCTATGACGCGGTGATAATGGACCCTCCGAGCTATGGCAGAGGCCCCTCGGGCGAGGTCTGGAAGCTCGAGGATTCGGTCTATGACCTTTTGGAGCTTTGCGTCAGAGTGCTCGGAGAAAAGCCGCTGTTCTTCATTTTAAACAGCTATACCGCGGGGCTTTCGCCCTCGGTCATGTCATATATGCTCGGAGCGCTTTTGAAGCCGAAGTTCGGCGGAGAAGTCGGCGCGGACGAGATAGGGCTTTTGGTCGAGGAGAAAAATATGTCGCTTCCCGCGGGGAGCACGGCGGTTTGGACCGACGGAAAAAGATTTTCAGAGGAGTTTTAATGGGAAATTTCATTGAGATAAAAGACGTGACGTTCAGCTATGTCAACGATTATGACGACCCGCCGACGAAAAACACCGTTATACGCGGGGTGAGCCTTGAGATCTCAAAGGGCGAATTCGTCGCGGTGCTCGGGCATAACGGCTCGGGAAAATCGACCCTTGCAAAAATGCTCAACGCGATAAACCTGCCCGAGACGGGAGAGGTGATCGTTGACGGCATGAAGACTTCGGACGAGGCGCGGCTTTACGACATAAGAAAAACCGTCGGAATGGTGTTTCAGAACCCCGATAACCAGATCGTAGCAACGGTTGTGGAGGAGGACGTCGCCTTTGCGCTTGAAAACATCGGCGTGCCGCCCGCCGAGATACGCGAAAGGGTCGATAACGCGCTTAAAACCGTCGGAATGTACGATTACCGCGAGCACGCCCCGCACAAGCTGTCGGGCGGGCAGAAGCAGAGAATAGCCATCGCGGGAGTGCTTGCCATGCAGCCCGAATGTATAGTTATGGACGAGCCGACGGCCATGCTCGACCCGATAGGCAGGCGCGAAATAATGAACACGATAAAACAGCTAAACGCCGCCGGGGTTACCATTGTTTTGATAACTCACTATATGGACGAGGCGGCCGAGGCGGGCAGAGTGATAGTTATGGACGACGGCAGGGTGATAGCGGACGATACCCCCAAAAAGGTGTTTTCAAAGGCGGAAATGCTTAAAGCCGTCGGGCTCGACGTTCCGAACGTGACCGAGCTTACTCACAGACTGATAGACGAGGGCTTAGACCTCCCCGACGATATTATTTCCGAGGACGAGTGCGTCGAGCGCCTCTATGAGCTTTTAAAGAAAGGCTGAAAAAATTGGGAATCATCAGAACGGAAAATCTCACCTATATTTACGGCGAGGGAACGCCCTTTCGCCACGTCGCCGTCGATTGCGTGAACGTCGATATCGACGAGGGCGAGATCGTCGGGATAATCGGGCATACCGGCTCGGGGAAATCAACGCTTATTCAGCACTTTAACGGGCTTTTGAAGCCAACCTCGGGAAAGGTGTTCATCGACGGCGAGGAGCTTTTTGCCGACAAGTCAAGGCTTAAAGAAATAAGATTCAAGGTCGGGCTGGTGTTTCAGTATCCCGAGCATCAGCTTTTTGAAGAGACCGTCTATAAGGACATAGCCTTCGGGCCGAAAAACATGGGGCTTTCGGACGACGAGACCGACCGCAGAGTTAAAGAGACTGCGAAAATGGTAGGTCTCGGTGCGGAGCTTTTGGAAAAATCTCCCTTTGAGCTTTCGGGGGGACAAAAGCGCCGAGCGGCTATCGCGGGGGTAATGGCCATGGAGCCGAAGGTGCTCATTTTGGACGAGCCTACCGCCGGCCTCGACCCGAGAGGGCGGGACCGAATACTCGGCATGATAAAGGAATATCACGCCGAAAAGGGAACGACGGTGCTTTTGGTCTCGCACTCGATGGAGGACGTTGCGAAAACGGTCTCGAAAATTCTCGTCATGAACGATTCAAAGGTGTTTATGTACGGCGACCGCTCGTCGGTCTTTGCAAAGGCCGAGCAGCTCACCGAAATGGGGCTTACCGTTCCGCAGGTGACAAGGGTGTTCGACAGGCTGAGAGCCATGGGCATCGGCTTTGACGACGAGGTTTTCAGCATAGATTACGCAAAAGACCTTGTTATGAGGCTTCTTAAAGAAAAAAGGGGAGAGTCGGTTGATTAAGGATATAACCATCGGTCAGTTCTTTCCGGGAAAATCGGTGATACACCGGCTTGACCCGCGCATAAAACTTCTTCTGACCGTAATTTATATAGTCATGCTGTTTTCCGCAAAGACCTTCGCGGGGCTTGCGGCGGGGGTAGCGTTTTTGCTCGTCAGCTTTTTGCTTTCGGGGATACCGATAAAAATGATGCTCAAATCAATCAAGCCCATTCTCCCGATAATAATTTTCACCGGAATTTTGAACCTGTTTTTCATCTCGACCGGAGAGGTGATATTCAGTTGGAAATTCATTACCGTGACGACGGGCGGCGTCAGAACGATGGTGTTTATGGCTTCGAGAATAATTCTTCTCATCTGCGGAACCTCGCTGCTGACCTATACCACCTCGCCGATAACCCTTACAGACGCTATCGAGAGAATACTTTCTCCGCTTAAAATAATAAAATTCCCCGCGCATGAGATCGCTATGATGATGACCATCGCGCTGAGGTTCATTCCGACGCTTATCGAGGAGACCGACAAGATAATGTCGGCCCAAAAGGCGAGGGGAGCCGACATGGAGACGGGAAGCCTCATTAAACGTGCAAAGGCGCTGATACCGATTCTGATACCGCTGTTCGTTTCGGCTTTTCGCCGGGCAGAGGAGCTTGCGCTTGCGATGGAGTGCCGCTGCTATCGCGGAGGAGAGGGCAGGACCCGCCTTAAACAGCTTAAAACCGCGCCGAGAGATTATGTCGCGGTGGTTTTGGCACTGACTTTTCTTGCGGCGGTAATTTTTCTGAACAGGGTTTGGATATGAGAAATTTCAGGCTTAAAATCGCTTTTCTCGGCACCGCTTATCACGGCTTTCAGCGGCAGGAGGGCGGACTTAAAACCGTTCAGGGAGAGATCGAGCGGGCGATATTCAAACTTATCGGCGAGAAGGTCGCGATAAACGGCTGCTCGCGGACCGACGCGGGGGTTCATGCGAACGAATTTGTCATAAACGTGTTTTTGGCGGGAACGATAGACTGCCGAGGGCTGCAATACGGGCTTAACGGCGTGCTGCCGCCCGATATTTCGGTGCTTGAGGTCCAAGAAGCGCCCGAGAGCTTTCACGCAAGGTTTGACTGCAAGGGCAAGGAGTATGTATATCTTATCCACAACTCCGAGATAAAATCTCCCTTTTACGCCGACAGAATGTATCGGAGCTGGTATCCGATAGACGAAAAAAAGCTCGGCAGAGCTTGCAAGGATTTTATCGGGAAGCACGATTTCAAGGCATTTTGCGCGGCCTCGTGCGAGAAAGAGGATACCGTTCGCGAGATATTCGATTATGACGTTTCGCGAATAGGAGACGTTGTGAAATTCAGGGTCAGCGGCGACGGATTTTTATACAACATGGTGAGAATAACGGTCGGAACGCTCCTCTTTATAAACGACGGAAAACTCGCCGAGGATTCCGTTCCGAAAATAATCGCTTCAAGGGACCGCACTCTTGCCGGAAAGACCGTTCCGCCGCAGGGGCTTTATCTGAACAGGGTGTTCTATTGATTTTTTGGAGGTGAAAAAATGCCGTCGGTGAATTCGTTTGAGACCGATATGCGCAAGCTGCGCCGAAAGCGCCGCACAAAGCGATATGTCAAGAATCTGGCGTTTGTCTTCGCGGTGCTCATCGTCGCGGGGCTGATATATATAACAAAGGACGCGTGGCTCGATTACTTCGACGGAATCCTTGCAAAGGCTCAGACCGGCGCGGCGGTTCAGAACGACGGCGAGCTCGCCGGGGGAAACTATCCTATCGACATCTCGAAAAAGACCAACACCTCTATCGGGAAAATCCAGAAATTCTGGACGCTTTTTGCCGACACCGCGTTTTATGTCTACGATTCGTCGGGAGATATCGTTTATTCCGAGCAGGCGTCGTATTCAAATCCTATCGTCGAGCAGTCGGAGCGCCGAACGCTCGTTTACGATCAGGGCGGATATAACTTCACGGTCTTGGGGCCGAGAAAGCAGATATATTCAAAGCGGCTTAGCGATCAGATACTTTTAGGCTCGGTCGGGGCTGACGGCAGCGTTGCGATAGTCACTCAGAACGACAAATACGACTCGTATCTTACGATCTATGACAAAAACGGCTCGGAGATATATCACTGGGCCGACGGCACGATGATAATGGCGGCGGCTATCGACCAAAACGGCAAGGGCTGCATTCTTGCGAGCGTCTATGCGAGGGGCGGAGATTATAAAACCGTTCTTACGCGCCTTAACTTCGACGAGACCGAGGTCGAATTGCAGACCGCGCCGGTCGAAACGCTCGCCTTTGAGGTGGCCTATTGCAGCGGTGGAATGTGGCTCGTCGGAGACGACAGGCTCGTAAGATTCAATTCTGACGGAGGCGTTGAGCAGACCTTTGAATATAACTATCAGCTAAGCAGCTTCAGCCTGAGCGAAAAGCTGGCGGCGCTGGCGTTTAAAGGCGCGGGCGGAAACGGCGAGATAGCGGTCATTCAGGCCGAAAGCCAAAGTACATACGTCGCCGCGGCGGCCTATGAGATTGCCGACGTTTACGCCTCGGACAGCAGAGTGTATATTTTGGAGAGCTCGAAGATTGACGCGCTCGACAGCGGCGGAAACCTTGTCGCGACCGCCCCGCTCGACACCGTTTATCGTGAATTCTCTGTTTTGGGAGACGAAATTTTCCTCCTCGGATATCATACCGTCGAGAAAATAGAGTTTTCGGTTTAAGAAAGGAAGGCAATTATGGCATCGAATCTTTATTGGTTTTATGACGTTCTGATAATCGGCATAGCGCTTATTTTTCTTTATGTCGGCGCAAAAAGAGGTCTGATGAGAAGCGTTGTGCTCGTGATACTCACCGCGGCTTCCATCGCTTTAAGCTGGCTTTGCTGCACCGTTCTTTCGCCGGTGATCTATGATAACGTTCTCAAACGGCCGATAATGAACGCTTTAAGCGACGCTTCTTCAAAAACAAGCCCCTTGAACGTCGTTTCACAGGCGGTGAGCGACGGGGGCTACGGGGTCGAGATATCGGCTCCCGAGGTCGAGGGGATAATCTCGCGCTCCGGCAATTTCTTCGAGAACATCGCGGGAGAGATCGTCAGCAACGGCGCAAGCGAAAGCTCGGAGGCCATTGAGAGCGGAATGGAGAGCTCGGTCACCGACGGAATGTTAAGAGCGCTCGTCGGCGACGTTGTCGCTCCCGAAACGCTTCAGGAGATCCTCGAATCGGTAAGAGGCGCGGAAAACAATCTGCGTTCGGCGGTGAACGTTTTCCTTGAGGGCGACCGCCAAAAGACCGCGGACGCCGTCGAAAGCTCGGTCGTCGCGCCGACGGTCAAGCTGGTGCTCAAAGGGCTTATCTGGATAGCAGCGATGTTCATTTTAATGCTCGTCTCAAGAGCGGTATCGGGGGCTTTTGAAAAGCTGAATAAAATTCCGGTGATAGGGCCGGTGAATTCGCTTTTGGGCGCGGCTTTGGGGCTTGCCGAGGGCGTTGTGGTGATATACCTTATCGCCCAGACGGTCAGATTTATCTGCTATTTCACATCAAATTCTCTGATGTTTTTGAATACCGAAACGGTGCTGAACACATATATATTTAAGTATTTGTTCTTCTTTGACATCATGACGCTTATCGGATAAAAAGGGAGGCAGAATGATAATGATTTGTTCAAGATGCAGAAAAAGACAGGCGGTCGTCTTTATAACGACGATGAACGGCAACGAAAAGAAAAACGAGGGTCTTTGCCTTATCTGCGCAAGAGAGCTCGGGATCCAGCAGGTCGACGACTATATGAAGCAGATGGGCATCACCGACGAGGACCTCGAGGCTTTTTCCGAGCAGCTCGCCCCGGACGGCGACAGCTTTGAGCCGGGCGGCTCGAACACCATGCCGAATTTCATCTCGAATATTTTAAACAAAATGAACGGAGGACAGCCCAAGCAGCCCGAGGGTCAGAGCCGCGCCGAGGAAAAGCCCGACGGCAAAAACCGCAAAAAAGAGCTTAAATTCCTCTCGACCTATTGCACCGACCTCAACGCGAAAGCCGAGGAGGGCAAAATGGACAGGATCGTGGGCAGAGAACGCGAGATAGGCAGAGTTATTCAGATACTTTCAAGGCGGCAGAAAAACAACCCCTGCCTCATCGGAGAGCCGGGCGTCGGAAAAACCGCCATCGCAGAGGGAATAGCTCAGAAAATAGTCTCGAACGACGTGCCTTATCAGCTCAAAGGCAAAAGGGTATATCTTCTCGACCTTACCGCGCTCGTCGCCGGAACGCAGTTTCGCGGGCAGTTTGAGAGCCGCATAAAAGGGCTTATCGAGGAGGTCAAGCGCGAGGGCAACGTTATTTTGTTCATAGACGAGGTGCACAGCCTTGTCGGAACGGGCGACAGCGAGGGAACCATGAACGCCGCGAATATCCTTAAACCGGCGCTTTCAAGGGGAGAGGTGCAGGTCATCGGAGCGACGACCTTTAAAGAATACCGCAAGTATATCGAGAAGGATTCGGCGCTTGAACGCCGCTTCCAGCCGGTCACCGTAACCGAGCCGACCGTCGAGGAGACCGTTCAGGTGCTTATGGGCATAAGAAAATATTATGAGGACTATCACCATGTGAAGATCTCGGACGCCGCGCTGAGAATGTGCGCGGTGCTTTCGGAGAGATATATAAACGACAGATTTTTGCCCGACAAGGCGATAGACCTTTTGGACGAAGCCTGCGCGAGCGCCTCTATCAGAAGCCCCGAGCTCGGGGAATATGCCGAGCTCAAAAAAGAGCTTGAGACCCGCGAAAACGCCGTTAAAGAGCAGGAAAACGCGGAAAATCCCGACTATGAGGCCATCGCCAACGAACGCGCCGAGCTTCTTCGGGTCGAGGACAGAATAAAAGAGCTCGAACCGATAGTCAACGCGGTGAACGTCAGCGAGGACGACCTTTCAAAGGTAATAGAGCTTTGGACGGGTATTCCCGCTAACAAGATCGTCGAGTCGGAATATGAAAAGATAAGAAGCCTGCACGACGCGCTTTCAAAACGCATCGTCGGGCAGCCCGAGGCGGTCGATCTCGTCTGCGCGGCGATAAAGCGCTCAAGGGTGCAGCTCACCGAGAGAAAACGCCCGGCGTCGTTTATCTTCGTCGGCCCCACCGGCGTCGGAAAGACCGAGCTTGCAAAAACCCTCGCGGCGGAGCTTTTTGACGCGACCGAGCCTTTGGTGAGAATAGATATGTCGGAATATATGGAAAAGCACACGGTCTCAAGGCTCATCGGCTCGCCTCCGGGCTATGTCGGCTATGACGAGGCGGGGCAGCTTACCGAAAAAATTCGCCGCAAGCCCTATTCGGTCGTTTTGTTCGACGAGATAGAAAAGGCTCACCCCGACGTTATGAACATTCTTTTGCAGATACTCGACGAGGGGCATATCAACGACGCTCAGGGAAGAAACGTCTCGTTTGAAAACACCGTTATAATAATGACCTCGAACGCCGGCTCGACGGATAAATCCTTCGGCATCGGCTTTGAAAAGACCGCCGCCCAGATATCTCGCGACAGGGCGATAAAAGGTCTGCGCGAATTTTTGAGACCCGAATTTATCAGCCGAGTTGACGAGATAGTCGTTTTCAACCCGCTGACAAAGGAAAATTACGCCGATATCGCGCACATCATGCTCAAAGAGATGGAAGCGCCGCTCGCGGAAAAGCTCATCATGTTCACTTATGACCGCGCCGCCGAGCTCGCCGTCGCCGACATGGCTTATGACGAAAAATACGGCGCCAGAGATATCCGCAGGGTGCTCCAAAAAGAGATAGAAGATAAAATAGCGAGCATGATAGTTGACAGCGGAGTTATCAAGCTCAGGTCGATAAACGTTACCGCCGAGGACGGAAAGATAAAGGTAGAGGGGCTGAAATAACGAAATTGTAAAATTTCTGTGAACTTTTCCTAACACGCTTGCAATTTTCGGGGGCCTGTGGTATAATAGGCAAGCCGCTTGTTAAGGGCTTAAAGAGGCGTATTATGCCCGCCTGATCACAGCGAGTTTTATAGAAAAGGCAGGTGCCGCTATAATGTATGCAGTTATCGAGACCGGCGGAAAGCAGTATCAGGTTCGTGAAGGCGATATCGTTTTCATCGAAAAGCTGAACGCCGAGGCTGACGAAACAGTGAGCTTTGACAAGGTGATGGCCGTTTCGGACGGTGAAAAGGTCACCGTCGGCGCTCCTTATGTCAAGGGCGCGGCCGTTGAGGCGAAGGTCCTTAAAAACGGCAAGTCGAAAAAGATCACCGTTTTCACCTATAAGCCCAAAAAAGGCTCGACCCACCGCAAAATGGGTCACAGGCAACCCTATACTCAGGTTCGCATTGAGTCCATCAAGGCGTAATGATCAAAGCTGAATTCAAAAGGTCCCGTGGAAAGCTCACCGGCTTTTCCGTGACCGGACATTCGGGTTATTCAAGCTCAGGCAGCGATATCGTCTGCGCAAGCGTTTCTTCGGCGGTAATGCTCGCCTGCAACCTTGCGACCGACATCTTTAAGCTGGACGCCGACGTTAAGGTCGAGGGCGAAAGCATCTCGCTTAATCAGCGCGGCGGAAGCGACGGAGTTATAAAAGGTCTTTTCGAGCACCTTAAAGCGCTCGAGGAGGAATATCCCGAGAACATAAACGTAACAGTTTCGGAGGTGTGATAAATGATAAGGATCAGTATGCAGTTCTTCGCCCACAAAAAGGGCGTCAGCTCAACCAAAAACGGCCGTGATTCCGAATCCAAGCGCCTTGGCGCAAAGAGAGCCGACGGTCAGTCGGTTCTTGCCGGCAACATTCTTTACCGCCAGCGCGGAACTCACATTCACCCCGGCGTAAACGTCGGAATCGGTTCGGACGATACGCTTTACGCAAAGGTTGACGGAACGGTCAAATTTGAGAGATTCGGCCGCGACCGCAAAAAGGTCAGCGTTTACCCCGCTGAGTAATCGCAAATCGGAAATGATCCCGGGTCTCAAGGCTCGGGGTTTTCTCTTTCATGAATTTTTTAGGAGGAAATATGTTCGACGGTTTTGTTGACGAAGTGAATATCACCGTTGAGGCCGGAGACGGCGGAGACGGCGCGGTTTCCTTTCACCGCGAAAAATATGTCGCCGCGGGAGGCCCCGACGGCGGCGACGGCGGCAAGGGCGGAGACATAGTTTTTTTGGTAGACGATAACCTTAACACCCTCGTCGATTTCAGATATCAGCGAAAATTCAAGGCCGAACGCGGCGAAAACGGTCAGGGCGCAAGAAAATTCGGACGCTCGGCCGACGATCTTATCATAAGAGTGCCGCGCGGGACGGTCGTTACCGACCGAGAATCGGGTAGGATCCTTGCCGATATGTCGGGCTCGGAGCCGGTCGTCATCGCAAAGGGCGGCAGGGGAGGACGCGGAAACGCTCATTTTGCCACCCCGACCCGCCAGATACCTCGCTTTGCAAAGCCGGGCTTCAAGGGGCAGAAGCTGGAGCTGCACCTTGAGCTGAAACTTCTTGCCGACGTCGGGCTTGTGGGCTTTCCGAACGTTGGAAAATCGACGCTTATATCGGTGGTATCCGCCGCCAAGCCGAAGATCGCAAACTATCACTTCACCACCCTCACCCCGAATCTCGGCGTGGTGAAAATTTCGGAGGGAAATTCCTTCGTTATGGCCGATATCCCGGGGCTTATCGAGGGCGCTTCCGAGGGCGTCGGGCTTGGGCATGAGTTTTTGCGCCATGTCGAGCGCTGCCGGCTGATACTTCACATAGTTGACGTTTCGGGCAGCGAGGGCAGAGACCCGATCTCGGATTTTGAGATAATAAACAAAGAGCTGAAAAATTTCAGCGAGGAGCTTGCAAACGCCCCGCAGATCGTTGCGGCGAACAAGTGCGATATGGCTTCAAAAGAGCAGATCACGGCTTTCGGAGAATATATAAAGCGCATCGGGCTGCCGTTTTTTGAGATATCCGCGGCGACGACCGAGGGCACCCGTCAGCTTATGAACTATACCTATAAGGCGCTTCAGGAGCTTCCGCCGCTCAAGGTTTTCGAGCCCGACCCTCAGCCCCTTTGGCAGCAGGCCGACGCAAAGGAGTCGGGCTTTGAGGTCACCGTCGAGGACGGCGTATACTTTGTCGAGGCTGAATGGCTCGAGGGGATCCTCAGAATGGCGGACATGGACGACTATGAAAGCCTCCAGCATTTCCAGCTTGTTTTGAAGTCGAGCGGTATAATCGACGAGCTCGAACGCCTCGGAATCGAGGAGGGCGACACCGTTTCGGTCTGCGGCTTTGAGTTTGACTATGTGAGGTAAAAATGACGAAACGTGACGCAAACCAATACGGCGTGCCGGCGCTTGCTTTTTTGGGCGACGCCGTTTATGAGCAGCTTGTCAGAGAGCACATCGTTACCCGCGCAAATATGCCCGCCGCGAAGCTGCACAACGAGGCGGTCGGGTATGTCTGCTGCGAGTTTCAGTCAAGCGCGGTCGAGAGGATATTCGACCGGCTGACCGATGAGGAGCAGGCGATCTATAAGCGCGGCAGAAACGCCGACGGAATCACCCCGCCCAAGCACTCCTCGGCGCAGGATTATCGCCGCGCGACCGGGCTTGAATGTCTTTTCGGGTATCTTAAGCTCGCTGGGGAGAGCGGGAGGATCGAGGAGATATTTGAGATGATTTTGGAGGGAAACGGGGAGAGCGGGTGTGATTGAGTTCCTTTTCCTCACGCAGCCGCCGCCGATGCAAAAGTAACCTTGAGGTTCGCGCCTTATCCTCACCTTTGCCGCAAGCCGTACCGACCGCTTAAAAGGTATCCATATTTTCCTCTGCCGGAAAATATGGATGCTATCGCTCATCACCCCACCCCCAGCGAACGGACTGCGGAGAGGTCGGTTTTATGAAGCCCCCGCCCCTCGAGGGGCGGGGGCGGGGCCGTGTAGTGCTTCACTACAAAGCCCAGTCGGGGGTGGGGCGACTTAAAATAGTATGAAATCATTACCTCGTAAGAGGGAATGATTGAATACCTTTTCCTCGCTCATGGCGCTTATCCTATTCATTGAAGCAGCTTCTGCAAATCTGCCCTCTGACCTCTGTTTTCTTGATGTGTCCTCTTAGGGCCCATCAAGATTCTGAATGGTCTTGACCCGGCGGAAATTCTGTGCTATAATAATACGTCGAATTTATTTTGATTGGAGTAATTTTTATGTCCGGACATTCAAAGTGGAACAATATCAAGCGCAAAAAAGAAGCCGCCGACGGCGCAAAGGCCAAGGTCTTTACCCGCATAGGCAGAGAGATCACCGTTTGCGTTAAAGAGGGCGGACCCGACCCCGCTTCAAACTCAAAGCTCCGCGACCTCATCTCAAAGGCTAAGGCCAACAACGTTCCGAACGACAACATCGACCGCGTTATCAAAAAAGCCGCGGGCGACAACGATAAGAACAGCTATGAAACCATGGTCTATGAGGGCTACGGTCCCGGCGGCGTCGCCGTTATCGTCGAGTGCCTGACCGATAACAAAAACCGCACCGCCGGCGACGTCAGACACTATTTTGACAAATTCGGCGGAAACATGGGCACCACCGGCTGCGTTTCCTTCATGTTCACAAGAAAGGGCGTTATAATCCTTGAAAACAACGGCTGCGACGAGGATAAGCTGATGGAGGACTGCTTCGAGGCGGGCGCTTCGGACTTCAATATTGAGGAGGATTCCGTCGAGGTCACCACCGAGCCGAACGATGTTTTTAAAGTAGCAGAGGCGCTCAAAAACCTCGGTTATTCGGTCGTTTCGGCCGACGACGCCATGGTCCCCTCGACCTATACCACCCTCACCGACCCCGAGCACATCAGGCTGATGAACCTTTTGCTCGATACCCTTGACGACAACGACGACGTTCAGGAGGTATTCCACAACTGGGATATGCCCGAGGAGCCGGAAGAGGATTGATTCTACTTTTTGCATAAAATGCTGCTCTCAAAAAGCAGAAAAATATGCACAGTTACAAATCAGATAGCTTCGTTCATTTTCTCCTTTATATCGCTTTTTGCAAGATGACCGCTTTCGGCGTTTTAAGACGTTGAATAACGGTCATTTTGCATAAAAGTAAAAATTTTCCTGCCGCTTTTTAAAAATTTGCGCCGCGGTTTTTTCGGTAGTATAATCATATCATCAAATCACCGAAAAGAGGTTATCGGAATGAAAAACAAAAAACTTGCGACGATGGTCGCGGTGGGACTTATGGCGGCGCTTTGCTTCGTCGGAAACTATCTTCAGATAAAAATTCCGAACGGCGTGCTCATCACAAGGATCCACTTCGGAAACTCGATGTGCATTCTTGCGGGCTTGTTGTTCGGCCCTCTGGCGGGAGGTCTTGCTTCGGGCATCGGCGCGGGGCTTTACGACCTTATCGACCCGATGTATATCATCTCGGCGCCGTTCACGTTTTTATCGAAATTCGCGATGGGATTTGTCTGCGGATATCTTGCAAAGCGCAAAAAAAGGCTCGGCAGCGAGGCTTCGCATATCGTTCTGAGCGGCGTTGTCGGGCAGCTCACCTACATCGTTTTGTACGTTGGCAGGACGTATATCGTTCAGCGGCTCGTTTATATGTCCGAGGTCGTTCCGGCGCTGACTGCCTCGGCGACGAATCTTCTGACCTCGACGGTCAACGCGGTGATAGCCGTGGCGGTCGCAACTCCGCTTTACTTCGCGCTGTTGAAGCCTCTGAAGATGACCTATTTCCGCGATATTATCGAGGAGCGCAGCGAGAGCGAATCGAAGTGGTATGTAAAATTAGGCGCGGCGGCGCTGTTCATCGCGCTGTGCGCGGCGGCGATCTGGGTCTATGCCGCGAACCACGAATAAACGCCGAGGGAGCATACATATTATTAAAGAGCCGTCCGTGCAGGGCGGCTTTTTTGGGGGAGCAGCATTTTGAAAGTCGGAGAGAATTAAAAGTTTTCGATTAAACCTTTTTCAAAAGGTTTACGGGGTCGAGGGGCGGAGCCCCCCGCCGCTGCCCTT
>X22_European_Rabbit__coassemble_153_pt1 | contig 16798 bp, 34 predicted proteins | sample X22_European_Rabbit__metabat2_low_PE_009 | metagenome-assembled genome bin X22_European_Rabbit | reverse complement strand
CCCCGAAAATCTGCTCGTCTTTGAACGCTCCCGCTTCTTTATCCCCGAATTTTTGCATATTCTTTAGCAAAACATCAAAGGAGCTTCGCCATGAGTGAACAGATGACAGCGCATCACAGCGCGATATTGCAGGACCGTGCAAACCTCGAGCTTTCGGGGGTTACCGACGTTGACAGCTTCGACGAAAACGAGATCTCGCTTTATACGACCCTCGGAGAGATGGTGATTCGCGGCAAGGCGCTTCATGTCAACGCGATGAACGTCGATACCGGAGATATGCAGATCGACGGAGATATCCGCTCGATAGTATATGGCGACAAGGACCGCAAAAAGAAGACCGGCTTTTTCGGGAGGCTCACAAGATGACCCGCGACGAAATTTATTCGCTGCATTTTTTCGGCGTTTCGCTTGAGCTTAAACTGTTTTTCGGAGCGCTTCTTTTGGGCTTTGTTCTCGGGGCGCTGTTCGACGTTTTTCGCGCGCTGAGAATGTCGCTCAGGCATTGCGCTGCGGCGGTCTTTGCCGAGGACCTTCTTTTCATGCTCGTCTCCGGCTTGGCCTATTATTCATACAGCACCGCGCTTTGCCGGGGCCAGCTCAGACTTTTTGTGCTCGCCGCAATGGCGGTAGGCTTTGTTTTATATCTCACCACCATCGGCAGGCTTTTGTGCAGGCTGCTCGCAAAAATGGCAATGATTGCTAAAACGCCTTTTGATTTGTTAGCTAAAATGCTCAAAAAAGCGGCGGGGCTTTTGTGCGGGGTGCCGTTTTTTCAAAAATCGCCTAAGAAATTTCGCGAAAATCCTTGCACTGAAGCCGATCCGAGGCTATAATACTTGATGTATGAGGAGAAATTCTCTGTATTTTCGGAAAGGAGGACGCAGATGGCAAACCCCAACAAAAAGCGCAGGTCTCATTTTGCCGACCTGTTCAAGCTCGCCTTATTCGTTCTTCTTTTGGTCTATTCCGTAGGTTACATAATCCAGACTCAGGCCGATATCGCAGAGCAGCGCGCTCAGATCGAGAAGCTAAGAGACGAGATCAACGAGACCCGCGAGGAGAACGACGAATATCAGAGGATCCTTAATACCGACGACGAGGAGGAGTATATGTTCACCGTCGCCGTTGAGAAGTTGGGCTATGCGTATCCCCGCGAGAGGAGATTTTACGCAAAGCCGAAAGGCTGAGTTTTAACTCGGCAGGCAAGGACATGAAGAAAGAGGATTCTTAAGCAAATGCAGCTCGAAGTGGGAGAAATTTTAGAGGGAAAAGTAACAGGCATACTCAAATTCGGCGCTTTCGTCGATTTGGGCGGAGGAAAATCGGGAATGGTGCATATCTCCGAAGTCGCGCCGACCTATGTAAGCGACATCAAGGATCACCTCACCGAGGGACAGACGGTCAAGGTCAAGGTTTTAAGCATCGCCGACGACGGAAAGATCAGCCTTTCGATAAAAAAGGCGGCGCCCGCCGCCGAGGCTCACCGCAAGCCTCAGTATTCAAAGCCGAGAAGCGGCGACGCCATGGGGAAAGACAAGGATTCCGAGCCGCCGAGACCGCGCAGCCACCCTGTTAAAAAGCCCGTCAAGAAGGAACAGCCCACGCTTGAAGAGCTTCAATATGCCTATGAGCCGAAGTCTACCGTTACCGACGCCGGCTTTGAGGATATGCTTTCGCGGTTTAAAATGTCAAGCGAAGACAGAATGTCCGGTCTCAAGACGATGGACGTTAAAAAGCGCGGCAGAAGAAAATAACAAAAACGTCGGCTCCGTTAAAGGAGCCGAAGCTGTTTGGAGGAAAAGATGAAAAGGTTTCGCGATCCCGAAAAAACCCTGCGCCGCAATCTTTGGGCGAGCTTTCGGCTTGCGGTCGTTTTGGCGGCGGCCGCGGCTGTTCTTTTCGGCTGCGCAAGCCTTTCGCCTCTTCCGGGCGAGGATCTCGTTCTTGCCGCGAGAAAAATGTATACCTCTCTCGATTCCGCCCGCGTCAGCGTCGTCAACGGCTTCACCGGCGAGACCGAGCAGGAATTCGTCTTTAAATACGACGAAAAGGGCCTGATGACCTATTCCTACGTCGGCAGGAGCGAGGGCGTTTATCTTGCGCAATATAACAACGGTCGCGAGCAGTTCACTAACGACAACGGCAGCGTCTCGGCGCTCGACGCTTCGGACCTCTCTTTCACGGCCTATTCCCGCGACGTTCCTTATCCCATGGCGGGTGAGGGAATGATTCTTTTCTATAAAAAGGGCGTAACTTCGGCGGGCACGGTCTCCTCCGATGACGGCGGCACCGTCGTCAATTACGGCTATGACGTTCATAAGCTGGGAGAATATGACGGCGAGGGCGAGCTTGCGGGCTTCAGCGTCAGCTATCGCTTCGATTCCGACGGCGAATTCGTCAGCATGGACCAGCGCACCGACGTCAACATCGACGGCGAGATCGTTTCTTACCTCTATACTATATATATAAACGACCGTAATTCGGTCGAGCGGGTGGAAAATGTTGTGGATATCTCGTCGCTCGACAACTAAAAGTTGTGCGCTTGTGCATTTTGCATAATTTTCGGCAGAAATTTTCTCAAAATTTCTCCACCGTTAATTTCATTAAAAACTTGACTATTGCCCGGCAGCGGTGGTATATTATACCTTGCGTGACTGCGAAGATATGCGATGAAGCTGAAGGTTGCTGCTTTGAGCAGGTAATTTCAGCCGAGTATGTCCGATTTCAAACCGGGCGACTGTGATGAACGACGCGAAGCCGGAGCCTTGCATCTTGCGAACAGGAAAACCTGTGGCGGGCTGCCGGAAGACCCATCAAGCGTGATTTCAAGTCCTCCCGAAAAACCGATGTTTTTCGGCGTTTTTTATGGGAGTATGAGGAAACACACGGAAGCGTGTTTGTTGCAGAAGACCTGCGCGAGCAGGTGAAAGCCCCCCAAGCACTTAAAAATAAGGAGGCAGAATTTATGGCAGTCAATGAAAAAATCAGAATCAAGATCAAAGGCTATGAGCACTCGAATGTCGATGCGGCGGCGGCAAAGATCGTCGAAGCCGCAAAGAGAAGCGGCGCAAAGGTCTCGGGACCCGTTCCGCTGCCGACCGAGAAGGAAGTCGTCACGATCCTCCGCGCCGTCTTTAAGTATAAGGACAGTCGCGAGCAGTTTGAGCTCAGAACTCACAAGAGACTGATCGACGTTCTTCACCCGACAAACGAGACCACTGCGGCGCTTCAGAATCTTGAGCTTCCTGCCGGCGTAGACATCGTAATGGAGATCAAGTGATCTTCAAGAGAAACCGAAAAACCGGTTTCTCAGCGAAAACCGCGCTTACAGGTCATGTCGGCCCGAAAACCGACCAATAACCGAATAGGAGGAAAATTAAATGAACAAAGGCATCATCGGAAAGAAGATCGGAATGACTCAGATCTTCACCGAAGCCGGAAAAGTGATTCCGGTATCTGTCATCGAGGCTGGTCCTTGCGTCGTCGTCCAGAAGAAGACGGCCGAAAACGACGGCTATGAAGCCGTGCAGCTCGGTTTTGGAGACGTAACCGCAAAGAGCCTCAAAAAGCCCCTCACGGGCCACTTCAAGAAGGCTGACGTAGCCCTCAAGAAGCATCTTAAGGAATTCAGACTTGCCGACACCGCTTCTCTTAACGTCGGCGACATCGTCAAGGCGGACGTTTTCGCCGAGGGCGACATCGTTGATGTCAGCGGGATCAGCAAAGGTAAAGGATTCGCCGGCACTATCAAGCGCTGGAACAATCACAGACTTAAAGAGACCCACGGCACCGGACCCGTTCACCGCCACGCCGGTTCAATGGGCGCCTGCTCCTCGCCTTCGAGAATATTCAAGGGCAAGGGAATGCCGGGACACCTCGGAGCCGAGAAGGTAACCGTTCAGAACCTCGAGGTCGTCAGGGTCGACGCAGAAAACAATCTTATCGCTGTCAAGGGCGCAATTCCCGGTCCCCGCAACGGAATCGTGACCGTGCGCGACAGCGTCAAGAAGGCTTAGTGGAAGGAGGAACCGAAATGTCTAAGATTTCCGTATACGATATCAAGGGCAACGTCGTTGCCGACACTGAGCTTAACGACGCTATCTGGGGCGTTGAACCCAACGTTCCCGTAATGCACGCAATGGTAGTCAACTATCTTGCGAATCAGAGGCAGGGCACACAGTCCACTCTCACCAGAACCGAAGTCTCGGGCGGCGGAAGAAAGCCGTGGAGACAGAAGGGAACCGGACGCGCAAGACAGGGCTCGACCCGCTCGCCCCAGTGGACTCACGGCGGAGTCGCCCTCGGACCGAAGCCGAGAAGCTATCGCTTCACCGTTAATAAAAAGGTCAGAAGGCTTGCGATGAAATCCGCGCTTTCAACAAAACTCGCCGAGGGAGACGTCATCGTTCTCAACGGCATCGAGTTTGACGGAATAAAGACCAAAAACGTCACCGAAATGCTTAAAGCTCTCGGAGCCGACAAAAAGGCCCTTATCGTCAACACCGGCGTCGATGAAAAGCTCATCAAGAGCGCGAGAAATATCCCCGGAGTTAAGACCGCGCTTGTAAACACTCTCAACGTTTACGACATTCTCGGCCACGATAAATTCATCGTCGTCAAGGACGCCGTTGCAAAAATCGAGGAGGTATACTGCTAATGGTTAAAACACCTCAGGATATTATTCTCAAGCCCGTTATCACCGAGGCTTCGATGGACGCTTTAAGACACGGAAAGTATACTTTCAGAGTCATGAAGACCGCCAATAAGCACGAGATCAAGGACGCTGTCGAAAACATCTTCGGCGTCAAGGTCGCAAAGGTCAACACCGTTCGCATGAGAGGCAAAAACCGCAGAATGGGCAGATACGAGGGAACCACTCCTTCGTGGAAAAAGGCAGTCGTCACCCTTGCCGAGGGTTCAAAGACCATCTCGTTCTTCGACGGAATGATCTGATTGACCCGCAAAAGAAACAGGCAGGGCGCTTCGGGCTTTTAAGCGCCGAAGCCAAGTATGGGAGGCATCTCCCGCAAAACCTTAGAAATAGGAGTGAAAACACATGGCTATAAAAAGCTACAAGCCGACAACGAACGGACGCCGCGGCATGACAGTCACCGATTACAGCGTTCTTTCAAAAGTCGCGCCCGAAAAGAGCCTTCTCGAACCCATGAAGAAGACCTCGGGCAGAAACAGCTATGGCAGGATCACCGTTCGTCATCACGGCGGCGGCGAAAGAAGAAAATACCGTGTGATCGATTTCAAGAGAAACAAGCTGGACATGAACGCCACCGTTCTTTCTCTCGAATACGATCCCAACCGTTCGGCTCACATCGCCCTCATTCAGTATGAGGACGGCGAAAAGAGATATATCCTCGCCCCGAACGGCCTCAGCGTGGGCGACACCGTCTGCGCCGGAGCAGCGGCCGACATCAAGCCCGGCAACGCGCTTCCTCTCATCAACATTCCGGTCGGAACCTTCATTCACAACATCGAGCTTTATCCCGGCAAGGGCGCACAGCTTGTCCGCGCGGCCGGCAACATGGCTCAGCTCATGGGACGCGAGGGCGACAAGGTTTTGGTCCGTCTTCCCTCCGGCGAAATGAGATATATCCCCTCCAGCTGCATGGCGACGGTCGGGCAGGTCGGAAACATCGACCACGAAAACGTTCACATCGGCAAGGCCGGAAGAAAACGCCACATGGGCGTAAGACCTACCGTCAGAGGCTCGGTCATGAACCCCTGCGACCACCCGCACGGCGGCGGCGAGGGAAAATCGCCCGTCGGTCATCCTTCACCGGTAACTCCTTGGGGCAAGCCCGCCCTCGGCTATAAGACAAGGGCAAAGCACAACCGCTCCGATAAGTATATCGTTAAGCGCCGCAATGCGAAGTAATGCCGAAAGGAGGCAGATGAACAATGGGTAGAAGTGTTAAAAAAGGACCTTTTGTGCAGGACTCACTCTACAAAAAGGTCATCGCTATGAACGAAACGGGAGAGAAAAAGGCAATAAAAACATGGAGCCGCGCATCCGTTATCTTCCCTGATTTCGTTGGTCATACATTTGCCGTCCACGACGGACGCAAGCACGTTCCGGTTTATATCACCGAGGATATGGTCGGGCACAGGCTCGGCGAATTCGCTCCGACAAGAACCTTCAAGGGTCACGCCGGCTCGAAAACGTCCAATAACGGCAAATAGACCGAAAGGAGGAAATTCAAATGGAAGCTAAGGCAATACTCAGAAATGCCCGTATTGCTCCCCGTAAGGTTGAAATCGTTCTCAACCTTATAAGAGGCAGGGACTATGAAACAGCCCTCGCCATACTGAAGCACACTCCGAAGTCTGCGTGCGAATATCTCATCAAGCTCCTTAATTCGGCCGCCGCAAACGCCGAAAACAACTTCCACATGGACAAAACGAATCTCTATGTGTCGGAATGTTTTGTTTGCCCCGGCCCCACATTAAAGAGAATTCACGCAAGGGCAAAGGGCAGTGCCGCCAGAATCCTTAAGAGAACCTCTCATGTAACGCTGGTTCTCAAGGAAAAGGAATAAGTCGGAAGAGGAGGTAAACTATGGGACAAAAGGTTAATCCGCACGGTTTGCGCGTCGGTATCATCAAGGATTGGGATTCCCGCTGGTTTGCAGATAAAAGCACTTTCGGCGACACCCTTGTTGAAGATTACAACATCCGTAACTACATCAAGAAGAATCTTTATTCCGCAGGTGTTCCGCGCATCGAAATCGAGAGATTTGCGGACAAAGTCAAAATCAATATTCATTGCGCCAAGCCCGGCCATGTTATCGGCAGGGGAGGCGAGGCTATCGAGAAGCTGAGAAGCGATATCGAAAAGAAGATCGGCAAAACCGTTTCTCTCAATATCTTTGAGGTGAAATCGCCCGACCTTAACGCTCAGCTCGTCGCCGAAAGGATCGCGCTCGACCTTGAAAACCGAGTCGCTTTCAGAAGAGCCATGAAGGGCGCCATCGGCAGAGCCATGAAGCTCGGCGCAAAGGGAATCAAGACCAAGGCGTCGGGCCGTCTCGGCGGAGCGGAGATCGCAAGAAGCGAGACTTATCACGAGGGGACCATTCCCCTTCAGACTATCCGCGCCGACATTGATTACGGCACCGCAGAAGCCGCCACCACTTACGGAAGGATCGGCGTAAAGGTCTGGATCTATAAGGGTGAAGTCCTCAAGGGCGAAGCCGCTCAGCACGAGGAGAAGCCCGATTCGAGAAAACCCCGCCGTCCCCGCAGCGGAGACGACAGGCCCCGCCGTCCGAGGAACGAAAACCGTCCTCAGAGAGGGGAAAACAAAAGAGAAGGAGGTAATAAATAATGTTACTTCCAAAGAGAGTTAAACACCGCAAACAGCACCGCGGAAGAATGACCGGCAAGGCCACAAGAGGCAACTTCGTAGCCTACGGCGAGTACGGACTTCAGGCGCTCGAGCCCTCGTGGATCACCTCGGCTCAGATCGAGGCCGCCCGTATCGCCATGACGCGTTACATCAAGCGCGGCGGTCAGGTTTGGATAAAGATCTTCCCCGACAAGCCGGTAACCACCAAGGCGCTGGGAACGAGAATGGGTTCAGGTAAAGGAACCCCCGAGTTCTGGGTCGCAGTCGTTAAGCCCGGCAAGGTAATGTTTGAAATTGCAGGCGTAAGCGAGGACGTTGCCAAGGAAGCCATGCGTCTTGCGGCGCACAAGCTGCCTATCAAGTGCAAGTTCGTTAAAAAGCAAGAGGAGGGTGAGCAGTAATGAAAACAAGCGAAATCAAAGAAATGACTCTTGTCGAGATGCAGAATAAGCTCGCCGACCTTCGCGAAGAGCTTTTTAACCTCCGTTTTCAGCACACCGTCAACCAGCTCGACAATCCGATGAGGATCAAGGCGGTCAAGAAGGATATCGCGCGCGTGATGACCTTCATTCGCCAGCGGGAATCCGAGTGATTGAGAGGAGGAGCACACAATGAGCGAAAGAAATTTAAGAAAAACAAGAGTCGGCAAGGTCGTTTCCGATAAAATGGACAAGACGATAGTCGTCGCCATTGAGGACAACGTAATGCATTCTCTTTACAAGAAGATCATTAAAAGGACCGTAAAGCTCAAGGCTCATGACGAAGAGAATACCGCCCACGTCGGCGATACCGTTCAGATCATGGAGACCCGCCCTCTTTCCAAAGAAAAAAGATGGCGCCTTGTCAAGGTCATCGAGCAGGCAAAGTGATTTGCCGGACAAATCAAAAACGTGTAATTGAAAGGAGGAACTTGCTGTGATACAAATGCAGACCAGACTCAAAGTCGCAGACAATACGGGCGCGAAAGAGCTCATGTGCATAAGAGTCTTGGGCGGCACTCGCCGCAAGTACGCCAATATCGGCGATGTCGTCGTCGCTTCCGTTAAAAAAGCGGCTCCCGGCGGCATGGTCAAGAAAGGCGACGTAGTTAAAGCAGTAATTGTTCGTTCAACAAAGGGCTTGCGCCGCGACGACGGAACCTATATCCGTTTCGACGAAAACGCAGCCGTTATAATCAGAGATGATAAAACTCCGAGGGGAACCCGTATCTTTGGCCTTGTTGCCAGAGAACTCAGAGACCATGATTTCGTAAAGATCATGTCTTTGGCCCCCGAGGTACTTTAAGGAGGAGCCGAATATGAACAAAATTCACGTTAAAACCGGCGACTCAGTGGTCATCCTCAGCGGAAAAGACAAGGGCAAAAGAGGAAACGTCCTTGCCGTTTCTCCGAAAGAGGGCAAGCTCATAGTCGAGGGCTGCAATATGGCGACAAAGTCAGTCAAGCCCCGCAGACAGGGCGAGCAGGGCGGAATAGTCAAGGCCGAGGCCGCGATGTATTCCTCAAAGGTAGCGCTTTGGTGCCCGAAATGCTCGCGCGGCGTAAGATACGGCGTTAAACTTGACGACGACGGAAACAAGGTCAGAGTTTGCAAACGCTGCGGCGCCGAGATCAAGTAAGGAGGATATATACAGTGGCAAGACTTAAAGATTTATATGTCAGCGATATAGCCCCCGCGCTTATGAAAAAGTTCGGCTATAAAAACGTAATGCAGATCCCGAAGCTCGACAAGGTCGTTATCAATGTCGGCTGCGGCGAAGCCAAAGAAAACTCCAAGGTAGTTGACGCGGTCGTCACCGACCTCTCGGCGATCACCGGTCAGAAGCCCATTGTCTGCAAGGCGAAGAAGAGCGTCGCAAACTTTAAGCTCCGTGAAGGAATGCCCATCGGAGTTAAAGTTACTCTCAGATCAGACAAGATGTATGAATTCATCGACCGTCTCTTCAACGTCGCCTTCCCGCGCGTTCGCGATTTTAAGGGAATCAGCCCCAATTCTTTTGACGGCAGAGGAAATTACTCCACCGGAATCAAAGAACAGCTCATCTTCCCCGAGATCGAGTTCGACAAGATCGATAAGGTCCGCGGAATGGACATTAACTTCATCACAACTGCCAAGACCGACGAAGAAGCCAAGGAGCTGCTTTCAATGCTGGGCGCTCCCTTCGCCAAGTAATTAAGGAGGATCAGTATGGCTAAAAAATCAATGATTTTAAAGCAGCAGGCAAAGCCAAAGTTCTCCACCCGCGCTTATAACAGGTGCAAGATCTGCGGCAGACCCCACGCTTATCTTCGCAAGTTCGGCATCTGCCGAATCTGCTTCAGAGAACTCGCACACGACGGTCAGATCCCCGGCGTTAAGAAGGCAAGCTGGTAAAACCACAAAGGAGGCAAAACAGTATGCAGATCACTGATACGATAGCCGATTTGCTGACAAGAATCCGCAACGCAAGCTCAGCAAAGCACGCTACTGTCGATGTTCCCGCTTCCAACGTTAAAAAGGCGATAACCGAGATCCTTCTTTCCGAAGGCTATATCAAGGGATATCAGATCGTCGAGGACGGCAAGCAGGGAATCATAAGAATAACACTTAAATACGATGAGAATAAGACGCCCGTAATCTCCGGCCTCAGAAGAGTTTCAAAGCCCGGTCTGAGAATTTACTCAAGCTGTGAGGATATGCCGAAGGTCATGAAAGGTCTCGGCGTCGCAATCGTTTCAACGTCAAAGGGAATCGTGACCGACCGCAAGGCCCGCGAGCTCGGCGTTGGCGGCGAAATTCTCGCATTCGTCTGGTAAGGAGGACGCATTATGTCAAGAATAGGATTAAAACCTATCGCTGTCCCCGCGGGCGTTGAGATAACCGTTGCCGACGGAAACGTTGTAACAGTTAAAGGCCCCAAGGGCACGATCACAAAAACCTTCAGCCCGCTTCTCGGCATAACCGTTGAGAACGGCGAAGTCAAAGTCTCCCGCCCCAATGACGAGCAGCTTTCAAAGTCCCTCCACGGACTTACAAGGACCCTCGTCAGCAACATGGTCGAAGGCGTCGTGAACGGATATTCAAAGCTGCTCATAATCGAGGGCACCGGATATCGCGCCGCCAAGCAGGGAAAAGACGTTATCCTCAACCTCGGATACTCGCATCAGGTCGTAGTCTCCGAGACCGATTCCATCAAGCTGGAAGTTCCGCAGCCCAACCAGATCCTTGTCAAGGGGATCGACAAACAGGAAGTCGGACAGTTTGCCTGCGAAGTCAGAGCAAAACGCCCGCCCGAGCCTTATAAGGGCAAGGGCATTCGCTACGACGGCGAGGTCATCGTCCGCAAGGCCGGAAAGGCCGGCAAAGGCGCAAAGAAGTAACTAAAGGAGACTAAGCTATGGTAAAAACTATTGACAGAGCCAAGGCAAGAGCTCACCGCCATCTCAGAGTCCGCTCGAAAATAAGCGGCACAAGCACCTGCCCTCGCCTGAACGTTTTCCGCTCCGCAAAGCATATCTATGCTCAGGTTATTGACGACGCCACCGGAAAAACCCTCTGCGCAGCCTCAAGCATGTCCAAAGGCTTCGAGGGAAGCGGCGCAAACGTTGAAGGCGCTAAAAAGGTCGGCGAAATGATCGCAGAGCTTTGCAAAAAGAACGGAATCGAAGAGGTCGTTTTCGACAGAGGCGGTTACGTATATCACGGCCGCGTCGCGGCTTTGGCTGACGGCGCCCGCGAAGGCGGACTTAAGTTCTGAAAAGGGAGGTAAATGTTTTGGCAATTATTGACGCTTCAAAATTAGAGCTTGTTGAGAAGCCCGTCGCGATAAACCGCGTTTCCAAAACCGTTAAGGGCGGACGCATCATGAAATTCTCCGCGCTGATGGTCGTCGGAGACGGAAACGGAATAGTCGGCTTCGGAATCGGCAAGTCAAGCGAAGTTCCCGATGCCATTCGCAAAGGCATTGAGGACGCTAAGAAGAACCTTATAAAGATCCCGCTCAAGGGAACCACCATTCCTCATGACGTCGTCGGAATTTACGGCGCGGGAAGAGTTTTGCTCAGACCCGCCGCAGCAGGTACCGGAGTTATCGCCGGCGGCCCTGTCCGCGCAGTCATCGAGGCAGCGGGTATCAAAGATATCAGAACGAAATCGCTTCGTTCAAACAACCCTTGCAACGTTGTCAGAGCAACCTTTAACGGGCTCCAGTCGCTCAAATCGGCCGACGAAGTCGCCGCAAAGCGCGGAAAGACCGTTAAAGAAATATTCAAAACCGAAGGGGGAGAGAACTGATGGCGCTTAAAATCGAGCTTGTAAAAAGCCTTAACGGAAGACTTAAGGAGCAGATAGCTACCGCCAATTCTCTCGGACTTCGCAAGATCGGCGACGTTACGGTTCAGCCCGACAATGGGCAGACAAAAGGTAAAATCACCAAGATCGTACACCTGATCAAAGTTACCGAAGAATAATATTAAGGAGGTGTAGCAAATGAAATTGCATGAATTGGCGCCCGCCGAAGGCTCGACTCGCGAAGCAAAAAGAGTCGGCAGAGGTCATGGCTCGGGCTGGGGCAAAACCGCAGCCAAGGGACATAAAGGTCAGAACGCTCGCTCAGGCGGCGGAGTAAGACCCGGCTTTGAAGGCGGACAGACAAGACTCGCAAGAAGAATTCCTAAGAGGGGATTCAACAACATCTTTGCGACCGAATACACTGCAATCAACGTTTCCGACCTCGAAAAATTCGTTGACGGAACAACGGTTGACGCCGAGCTTTTGAAGGCTGCCGGAGTTATCAAGAAGGAAAACGACGGTGTCAAGGTCCTCGGAAACGGCGAACTCACCAAAAAGCTGACTGTGAAAGCAGCCGCTTTCTCTGCCTCTGCTAAGGAGAAGATAGAGAAAGCCGGCGGAGAGGCAGAGGTGGTCTAAGGTGTTTCAGACGTTAAAAAACGCTTGGAAGGTCGAAGAGATCAGAAAAAAACTGTTCTTCACCCTCTTCATCGTTATCATCTATCGGCTGGGCGGCTACATTCCTGTGCCTTTTCTTGACGCCTCGGCCATTGGCGAAATGATCGGCGACAGCGGAAACATCTTCAGCTATCTGAACGTTCTCTCGGGCGGAACCTTCTCAAGAGCCACTCTTATGTGCCTCTCCATCACGCCTTATATCAACGCGCAGATCATCATTCAGCTTTTAACCTTTGCTATCCCCGCCCTTGAAAGATTGGCAAAAGAGGGCGAAACCGGAAGAGCAAAGCTGGACAAAATCACAAAATACACAACCTTGGGCATAGCGCTGTTCCAGTCTTGGGCCTATTATATCACCCTGAAGAACACCGGAGCGCTGACTTATACCTCCGGCTTCTCAAAGGTCATGGCCGAGATAGTCATCATCGCCTGCTTCACCGCCGGCGGAATGTTGGTCATCTGGCTCGGAGCTCAGATCGACAGACACGGCATCGGAAACGGCATTTCAATGCTTTTGTTCGCGGGAATAGTCGCAAACCTGCCGGCTTCCTTCGGCTCAACCTTTGCAACCCTTGCCGCGACTGGCAGAGCGTTTTATATCGCGCTCATTCCGATAATCATCGTGATCTTCATTCTCATGGTCGCATTTATCGTTTTCATGGATAACGCCGAGAGAAGAATACCGATCCAGTATGCAAAACGCGTTGTCGGAAGAAAAATGTACGGCGGACAGTCAACATATCTTCCCATAAAGATAGCCATGGCGGGCGTTCTGCCGATAATCTTCGCGATGTCGTTCATGTCCATTCCGCAGACTATCGAGATGTTCACCGGCGAGCCCGAGGCGGGCACATTCTGGGCGGGCTTCATGAACCTGTTCAGAACAACCCATCCCGTTTACGCCACCCTTTATTTCCTGCTCATAATCCTGTTCAGCTATTTCTACGTTTCAATGCAGTATAACCCCGTTGAGATCGCCAATAATCTGAGACAGAACAACGGCGGCATTCCGGGAATCCGTCCCGGCAAGCCCACCTCCGACTATATCACGAGAATTCTTTCAAAACTGATCCTTGTCGGAGCACTGTTCCTCGGCATCGTTGCGCTCTTCCCGATAGTGTTCGCTCAGATAACCGGCGTCGGTTCGCTGGCGCTCGGAGGAACTTCTATCCTCATCGTTGTAAGCGTTGCGCTTGAGACGGTAAGACAGCTTGAATCCCAGCTTATGATGCGTCACCACAAGGGCTTCCTTGAATAAAGGATAACAGTTAAGACAGAAAGGAGCGCAAGCATGAATCTGATTTTACTCGGCGCACCGGGCGCCGGCAAAGGAACACAGGCAGAGGTGATCTGCGCCGCAAAGGGCATTCCGGCGATATCCACCGGAAATATGCTCAGAGAGGCGGTCAAAAACGGCACCGAAAGCGGACTTGCCGCCAAAAAGTATATGGACGCGGGCGAGCTTGTTCCCGACGAGGTCGTTATCGGGATCCTCAAAGACCGCATAGCCGAGGACGACTGCAAAAACGGCTTCATTCTGGACGGATTCCCGAGAACCGTTCCCCAGGCCGAGGCGCTTGAGCGCATGGGAGTCGGTATCGACAAGGTTATCGAGATATTCGTTCCCGATGAGAAGATCGCTTCAAGGCTTGGCGGAAGACGCGTCTGCGAATCCTGCGGAAACTCCTATCACGTCGATTATAAGCCGACAAAGGTACCCGGCGTTTGCGACGCCTGCGGCGGAAAGGTCGTCACAAGAAAAGACGACGAGCCCGCGACGGTCCTTGAAAGGCTGAAGGTATATCATGAGAAGACCGCGCCGCTCAAGGAATTCTATGAAAAGCGCGGAAAGCTCCGCACCGTTATAGGTCAGGAAGAAGTTGCAGACACTTCAAGACTTACTCTCGAGGCGATCGACGCTTAATGATTACCGTAAAAACAACAAACGAGCTTCTGAAAATGAGAAAAGCGGGTCAGATAACCGGCGGAGCGCTTAAAGCCGCCGGAAACGCGATCCACGAGGGAATGTCCACCTATGACCTTGACAGGGTCGTGCACGACTATATCGTCTCTCACGGGGCGAGGCCGTCGTTTCTGCACTATAACGGCTTTCCCGCAAGCGCCTGCATCTCGGTCAACGATACCGTTATCCATGGGATCCCTTCAAAAACCGAGAAGCTGAAAAAAGGCGACATCGTGTCGATAGACGTCGGCGCTTATATCGACGGATATCACGGCGATTCGGCCCGCACGTTTGCAGTCGGAGAGATTTCAAAAGAGGCTGAGGCCCTTATGGAATCGACCGAGGGAAGCCTTATGGCGGCGATAGCTTATGCAAGGCCGGGTCTGAGAATAGGCGACCTCTCAAGTCTCATTCAGGAGTATAACGAAGCGCGGGGATATTCGGTGGTGCGCCAGTTCGTCGGTCACGGCGTCGGGCAGCAGCTTCACGAAGACCCCGAGGTGCCGAATTTCGGCAGGGCGGGCCACGGACCGAGACTTGTTCCGGGAATGGTCATCGCGATAGAGCCGATGATAAATCAGGGCGCCGCTCAGATAAAAGTTCTTCCCGACGGGTGGACGGTCAAGACCGCGGACGGAAAGCTGTCGGCTCATTTCGAGCACACGGTGGCTATAACTCCGAGCGGAGCACAGATCCTCACCCTTGCGGACTGAGGAGAACGCATATGAAAGTTGTCAAAGGTTCCATAGTCAAAGCGCTCGCCGGGCGGGAAAAGGATCGCTTCTTCGTTGCGGAAGCAGTGTCCGACCGCTGCGTTTACATCGCCGACGGCAAAGAGAGAAAGCTCTCGGCGCCAAAGATGAAAAACGTCAAACACATTTCACCCACCGGCAGAGTTTTGGATATGACGGACATGACAGATAAAAAACTTCGGAAAATTCTTTCGGCGTTTTTGACCCGAAGCGCCGAGGAAGATCCTGACCGAGACTGAAAGGAGAGAAGGATATGTCAAAGGAAGATGTAATCGAACTTGAAGGCACCGTTGTTGAAGCGCTTCCTAACGCGAATTTTCAGGTCGAGCTCGCAAACGGTCACAAAATCCTTGCCCACGTTTCCGGAAAGCTGAGAATGAATTACATTCGCATTGTTCCCGGAGATAAGGTCACGGTCGAGATGTCACCCTATGACCTTACAAAGGGCAGGATCACCTGGAGATCCAAATAAAAGCCCTTTAAAAACAAACGTAAGAAGAGATCGAATTGATCCTTCGCCAAAAATCGAGGAGGTATTTCAATGAAAGTAAGACCTTCAGTTAAACCCATGTGCGAGAAGTGCAAGGTTATAAAGCGCAAAGGCCGCGTTATGGTGATTTGCGAGAACCCCAAGCACAAACAGCGTCAGGGATAAAAACAGTTAATGGAGGTGCAGCTAAAGTATGGCACGTATAGCAAGTATTGACCTTCCCAGAGACAAAAGGATCGAAGTCGCGCTGACCTATATCTACGGAATCGGACAGCCGACCGCGACCAAGATCTGCAAGGAAACAGGCGTTGATCCCGACGTTCGCGTCAAGGATATGTCTGAGGACGACGTTGCAAAGCTCCGCGAATATATCGACCACCACCTTATCGTCGAAGGCGATAAAAGAAGAGAAGTCCAGCTTAATATCAAGAGACTTATCGAGGTCGGCTGCTATCGCGGCGTTCGCCACAGAAGAGGTCTGCCTGTAAGAGGTCAGAGAACCAAAACAAACGCAAGGACTCGCAAGGGACCTGCAAAGACCATCGCAAACAAGAAGAAGTAAAGGAGGGATATAAACCATGGCTCAGCAAAAAGGCAAAAAGACGGTCATTCGCCGCCGCAGAGAAAGAAAGAATATCGAGCAGGGACAGGTTCATATCCAGTCCTCGTTCAACAACACAATCGTCACCATCACCGATATGCAGGGCAACGCGATTTCTTGGGCTTCGGCCGGAGGTCTCGGCTTCCGCGGCTCGAAAAAATCAACTCCGTTCGCCGCTCAGTCTGCTGCCGAAACCGCAGCGCGAGCCGCAAAGGAGCACGGCCTTAAAGTCGTTGAGGTGTATGTAAACGGACCGGGCCAGGGCAGAGAAGCCGCAATAAGAGCGCTTCAGTCTGAGGAGCTTGAGGTAAGACTTATCAAGGACGTTACCCCCATTCCTCACAACGGCTGCCGCCCGCCGAAACGCCGCAGAGTTTGATCTCTGCCAAAGCCGAGTTTAAAGGTTGCTCGGCGTCGGGTGCGTGAAAAAAGACCCGATACTAAATTAAAAACGGAGGAAAATTTATTATGGCAGTCAACAAGGAACCTATTCTCAAAAAGTGCAAGTCACTCGGAATCAGCCCCATGGTCATGGGCGTTGGCAAGGAAACAAAGAGAAACGCGGCTTCAAATTCAAGGAAGAAAGAGTCTGATTACAAAAAGCAGCTCAAAGAGAAGCAGAAGCTCAAGTTCATCTACGGTCCCGGCGAAAAGCAGTTCAGGCATATTTATGAAAGAGCCGAGA
>X22_European_Rabbit__coassemble_129_pt1 | contig 18877 bp, 11 predicted proteins | sample X22_European_Rabbit__metabat2_low_PE_009 | metagenome-assembled genome bin X22_European_Rabbit | reverse complement strand
TTGAACCCTCGCCGGGGGTCCCCTATTTGCCGAGCGACGAGCGAGGCAAACAAAAAACCTTGCCCTCCTAAAAACCAAATTCCCCGGATACTCTCCGGGGAATTTTTTGCGATTTTTTATCAGACGTTCTCGGCGGTCTGCTCGTGAACGGCAGCGGCGGCGAAGGGCTCGTTCTTAACGACCTTGACGTTGTTATAGACCTCCATGCCGGTGCCGGCTGGCAGCAGCTTGCCGATGATGACGTTCTCTTTAAGACCGATGAGGTGATCGACCTTGCCCTTGATGGCGGCGTCGGTGAGGGCCCTTGTGGTCTCCTGGAATGAAGCCGCGGAAAGAAAGCTCTCGGAGCTCGACGAAGCCTTGGTGATGCCCTGAATTACCGGGCTTGTGGTGATGAGGCGGGCGTCCTCGTCTCCGGCGTCGATCTCCTCTTGGATCTGAGCGTTTATCTCGGCGATCTCGTTTTTGTCAACAAGCGTTCCGGGGAGCAGGTAGCTCGAACCGGGATCCTCGATTTTGACCCTGCGGAGCATCTGCCTGATGATGACCTCGATATGCTTGTCGTTCGGCTCAACGCCCTGAAGACGGTAGACCTTCTGGACCTCGGTGATGATATAGTTTCTGACCGCTTCGATGCCCTGAATCGCCAAAACGTCGGAGGGGTTCTTTGCGCCGGCGGTAAGCTCGTTTCCGGGCTGAACGACGTCGCCCTCGTGAACGACGATTCTGTAATCCCACGGAACGGGATACTGCTCGATCTCGCCGGTCTCCTCGTTCGTAACGACGATAACGCGGGTCTTTTTGACGTCCTCGATGCTGACCTTTCCGCCGATCCTTGCAAGAATGGCAGCGCCCTTGGGCTTGCGGCTCTCAAACAGCTCCTCAACTCTCGGAAGACCCTGAGTGATATCCTCCGCCGAGGCGATACCGCCGGTGTGGAAGTTACGCATCGTAAGCTGAGTACCCGGCTCGCCTATCGACTGAGCGGCGATGATTCCGACCGCTTCGCCCGTCGAAACAACGGTAGAATGCGCAAGATCCATTCCGTAGCACTTTGCGCATACTCCGCGGTGAGACTTGCAGCAAAGCACCGAGCGGATAGCTATTCTGTCCTTGCCCTCGGCTTCAAGCGTTTCGATGACCTTTTTCGCGTCAGCGGCGGTCATGAACCTCGAAGCCGAAACGACGACCTCGCCGCTTGAATTTTTAAGGTCTTTGACGAGGAAGCGCCCGACAAGACGGTCTGCGAACGGCTCGATTATCTCGTTGCCGTTTCTTATCTCGAACACGTCGATGCCCTCGTCGGTGCCGCAGTCGTCCTCGGTGATGATAACGTCCTGAGCGACATCGACAAGTCGGCGGGTAAGATATCCCGAGTCGGCGGTTTTAAGCGCGGTATCGGTGAGTCCCTTTCTCGCACCGCGTGAGGCGATGAAGTATTCGAGAACGTTAAGTCCCTCGCGGTAGTTTGCGCGAATAGGCATTTCGATGGTGGCGCCCGAGGTGTTTGCGATAAGTCCGCGCATTCCGGCGAGCTGACGGATCTGCGCGATGGAGCCTCTCGCTCCGGAATCGGACATCATATAGATCGGGTTGTATTTGTCAAGTCCCTTCTGGAGGGCGACGGTAACGTCGTCGGTCGCCTTGTTCCAGATGCTTATGAACTTTCTTGAACGCTCCGCTCTTGAGATCATACCGCGTTTATACTGCTTGTCGATCTTATCGACCTGAGCGTCGGCGTCGGCAAGAATGCTCTTTTTCTCGGGCGGAACGGTGGCGTCGCAAACGGCGACGGTGATTGCGGCCTTTGTCGAATATTTGAATCCGAGCGCCTTTATCGAGTCGAGAACCTCCGAGGTGCGGGTGGTGCCGTGCTTGCGAATGCAGCGGTCGATGATGTCTCCGAGCTGCTTGTGCTTAACGAGGAAGTTTATCTCAAGGTCGAACTGCTTCGAGGAATCGGTCCTGTCAACATATCCGAGGTCCTGAGGGATATTCTCGTTGAAGATGAGCCTGCCGACGGTGGTGTCGATTATCTTCGAGACCTGCCGATCTCCGATAGTCTTTGTAACCCTGACCTTGATCTTTGCCTGAAGAGTGACTATTCCAGCCTGATAGGCCATCATCGCCTCGTTGACGTCGCGGAAGATCTTTCCCTCGCCGGGCTCGTTGTCTCTCTCAAGGGTGAGGTAGTATGAGCCGAGAACCATATCCTGAGTAGGAACGGTGACCGGCTTGCCGTTTGCGGGCTTCAAAAGGTTGTTCGCGGCAAGCATCAGAAATCTTGCTTCTGCCTGAGCCTCGACCGAAAGCGGAACGTGGACCGACATCTGGTCGCCGTCGAAGTCGGCGTTATAAGCGGTGCAGGCAAGCGGGTGGAGCTTCAGCGCTCTGCCCTCGACGAGGACCGGCTCAAAAGCCTGGATTCCGAGGCGGTGAAGCGTCGGCGCGCGGTTCAGAAGAACGGGGTGACCCTGAATGACGTTTTCAAGCGCGTCCCAGACCTCGTCCTTTCCGCGCTCGACCATCTTTCTCGCGGATTTGATATTGATGTTGGGGTTGGTATCCACAAGGCGCTTCATTACAAAGGGCTTGAAAAGCTCGAGCGCCATTTCCTTCGGAAGTCCGCACTGATACATTTTCAGCTCGGGGCCGACGACGATGACCGAACGTCCCGAATAGTCAACGCGCTTGCCGAGAAGGTTCTGACGGAATCTTCCCTGCTTGCCCTTTAACATATCCGAAAGCGACTTGAAAGCGCGGTTGTTCGGGCCGGTGACGGGTCTGCCGTGGCGGCCGTTGTCGATAAGCGCGTCAACGGCTTCCTGAAGCATTCTCTTTTCGTTTCTTACAATAATGTCGGGAGCGTCAAGTTCGAGCATTCTCTTTAAGCGGTTGTTTCGGTTGATGACCCTGCGGTAAAGGTCGTTAAGGTCCGAGGTCGCATATCTGCCGCCGTCAAGGGGAACCATAGGTCTTAAGTCCGGCGGAATTACCGGCACGACGTCAAGTATCATCCACTCGGGGCGGTTGCCCGAAGTTCTAAAAGCCTCGACGATCTCAAGCCTTTTCAGCAGCTTTATGCGCTTCTGACCTGTGGGCAGGTCTTTAAGCTCGGCTTTAAGGCTGTTTGCAAGCTCTTCAACGTCGATCTCCTCGAGCAGCTTTTTGATGGACTCTGCGCCCATTCCGGCGACAAAAGCGTCCTCATATCTCTCCCTCGCGTCCTGATATTCGCGCTCGGTGAGGATCTGCTTTTTGACAAGTCCGGTGTCGCCCGGGTCGATGACGATATACTTTGTGAAGTAAAGCACCTCTTCAAGCCTTTTCTGGCTTATATCGAGCATCTGACCTATTCTTGAAGGAGTTCCCTTGAAGTACCAGATGTGAGACACCGGAGCCGCAAGCTCAATATGTCCCATTCTTTCGCGCCTTACCTTCGCCCTTGTGACCTCAACTCCGCAGCGCTCGCATATTTTGCCCTTGAAGCGGATCTTCTTATACTTTCCGCAGTGGCACTCCCAGTCCTTGGTCGGGCCGAAGATGCGCTCGCAGTAAAGTCCGTCGCGCTCCGGCTTCTGGGTGCGATAGTTAATGGTTTCCGGCTTTTCGACAACGCCGTGCGACCAGCTTCTGATCTGTTCGGGCGATGCAAGCCCGATCTTGATTGAATCACAAACGTTAAAATCCAAAATACAAACCCTCTTTACACTTAATTGGCGGCTGCCGTTTTGCTTACATTATATCCGAGTTGTCGGTGTCGCCGTCAACGACCGAAAATCCGTCGAGCGCGGCGTCCTCCTCGTCAAAATCTATCTCGTCGTCGTCATAATCGTCGATGCCCTCGGCTTCGTTGGTATAATCGTCGTCTACCGGCTCGGATTCATAGGACATTCCGTAATCACTTATCGGCGCCGGAATAACGTCGATGTCGTCGTCGAAGCTCTGGGTGAGGTCTATCTCGTTCTGGTCGGCGTCCAAAACCCTGACGTCGAGAGCAAGAGACTGAAGCTCTTTTACCATAACCTTGAACGCCTCGGGGATACCCGCCTGCGGAACGTTCTGGCCCTTAACTATCGCCTCATAGGTCTTAACGCGTCCGGTCGTATCGTCAGACTTGACGGTGAGAATTTCTTGGAGAGTGTAAGCCGCGCCGTAAGCCTCGAGCGCCCAGACTTCCATTTCTCCGAATCTCTGTCCGCCGAACTGAGCTTTACCGCCGAGCGGCTGCTGAGTTACGAGCGCGTAAGGTCCGACCGAGCGGGCGTGTATCTTATCGTCTACAAGGTGGTGCAGCTTGAGATAGTACATGATTCCGACGGTTACGCGGTTATCGAACGGCTCGCCGGTCCTGCCGTCGTAAAGAACGGTCTTTCCGTCCTCGTCCATTCCGGCAAGGCGGAAGCACTCGCGGATATCCTCCTCGTGAGCGCCGTCGAAAACAGGGGTCATTATCTTCCAGCCGAGCTTTTTGGCGGCCATGCCAAGGTGGACTTCAAGCACCTGACCAATATTCATACGCGACGGAACGCCGAGCGGGTTCAAAACGATGTCGAGCGGTGTGCCGTCGGCAAGGAAGGGCATATCCTCCTGAGAAAGGATTCTCGAAACAACGCCCTTGTTTCCGTGGCGGCCCGCCATTTTATCGCCGACCGAGATCTTTCTCTTCTGGGCGATATAGCAGCGAACAAGCATGTTTACTCCGGGCGAGAGTTCGTCGCAGTTATCCGGGGTGAATATCTTGACGTCGATAATGACGCCCGACTCGCCGTGGGGAACTCTGAGCGAATTGTCGCGGACTTCCCTCGCCTTTTCACCGAATATCGCTCTTAAAAGCCTCTCCTCGGCGGTGAGCTCGGTCTCGCCCTTCGGGGTGACCTTTCCGACGAGAATATCGCCGCTTCTGACCTCGGCGCCGATGCGGATGATTCCGTTTTCGTCAAGGTCTTTAAGCGCGTCCTCGCCGACGCCGGGGATATCCTTTGTGATCTCCTCGGGACCGAGCTTGGTGTCGCGGCACTCGATCTCGTATTCTTCTATGTGGATAGAGGTGTAAATATCGTCTCTGACGAGGCGCTCGTTCAGAAGCACCGCGTCCTCGTAGTTATAGCCCTCCCACGTCATGAAGCCGATAAGGGCGTTTCTTCCGAGGGAAATTTCGCCGTTGCAGGTCGCAGGGCCGTCGCCGATGACCTGATGCGCTTCTATCCTCTCGCCCTTTGAGACTATCGGGCGCTGATTGGTGCAGGTGCCCGAGTTTGAGCGCTTGAACTTGGTGAGGTTATAGGTCTTCAGCTCGCCCGAATCCTCGCGGACGACTATCGAAGCGGCGTCAACCTTTTCGACCACTCCGGCGGCCTCCGAAACGACCGCTACGCCCGAGTCGAGGCAGGCTTTATACTCCATGCCGGTGCCGACGATCGGGCTCTCGGTGACAAGCAGCGGAACCGCCTGGCACTGCATGTTCGCGCCCATCAGGGCTCGGTTCGCGTCGTCGTTTTCGAGGAAGGGTATCATAGCCGTCGCGACCGAAACGACCATTTTCGGCGAAACGTCCATGAAGTCGATATTCTCGCGGTCAATTTCCATAATCTGATCGCGGTATCTGCCGTTTACCTTCGGTCTTGCGAACTTATTGTCCTCGGTCAGAGGCTCGTTTGCCTGTGCGACCATGTAGTTATCCTCAACGTCGGCGGTCATATAGACGACCTCGTCGGTGACAACGCCGGTCTTTTTATCCACCCTGCGATAGGGCGCCTCGATAAAGCCGTATTCGTTTATCCTCGCAAACGTCGCAAGATATGATATAAGTCCGATGTTCGGGCCCTCGGGGGTCTCGACCGGGCACATTCTGCCATAGTGGGAATAGTGAACGTCTCGAACCTCGAAGCCTGCGCGGTCACGCGAAAGACCGCCGGGGCCGAGCGCGGAGATTCTTCTTTTATGTCTCAGCTCGGAAAGCGGGTTGACCTGATCCATGAACTGCGACAGCGGCGACGACCCGAAGAATTCCTTGAGGGCGGCGGTCACCGGGCGAATGTTTATCAGCGCGGTCGGGGTGACGACCTCGAGGTCCTGCGACTGAATGTTCATTCTCTCGCGGATAACGCGCTCCATTCTCGAAAAGCCGATTCTGAACTGGTTCTGCAAAAGCTCGCCTACCGAGCGGATACGCCTGTTGCCGAGGTGGTCGATGTCGTCGACGACGCCGACGCCCTCGCAGAGGTTGAGGAAATAGCTTATCGTCGCGATGATATCGTCGATGACGATGTGCTTGGGAATAAGCTCGTCGCGGCGGGCTCTTATCTTCTCGGCGATCTCGTCGTCGCCGTTCGAGGTTTCGAGTATTTCGCGCAGGACTCTGAACGAGACCTTTTCGTTGATCCCGAGGGGCTTCGCGTCGAAGTTGATGAAGCGGTCGATATCGACCATTTCCGAGCCGATTATCTTTACCTCGTCGATGTCGATCTTGTGGGTGACCTCGCCGGTCGGGCTGGTAAGCGTCTCGCGCTTTTCAACGGTGACGTAAGCCTCGCTGACGCCGCAAAGCTCGATCTCGTTGGCTCTGTCGAGCGAGATCATCTCGCCGGGCTCGGCCATTATCTCACCGGTCAGGGGGTTCGCGATGGGTCTTGAAAGAACGTGGCCCGCAAGGCGCGAGGCAAGTCCGAGCTTTTTGTTGTATTTATATCTTCCGAAGCGCGAGAGGTCATATCTCGCGGCGTCGAAGAAGAGGTTGTTAAGGTGGGTTATCGCCGAATCCACCGTCGGCGGCTCGCCGGGGCGCAGCTTTTTGTATACCTCGATAAGTCCCTCCTCGGCGGTGGTCGAGGAATCCTTCTGAGAGATGGTCGCCCTGAGCCTCGGGTCGTTGTTGAACATCGCGTCGATCTCGTCGTTGGTGCCGACTCCTATCGAGCGGATAAAGGTCGTAATCGGGATCTTTCTGTTCTTGTCGATCCTGACGTAAACGACGTCGTTCGAGTCCATTTCATATTCGAGCCAAGCGCCGCGGTTCGGAATGACCGTAGATTTGAAAAGCTCCTTGCCCGTCTTGTCCCTCTCAACGGCATAATAAACGCCGGGGGAACGCACGAGCTGAGAGACGATGACGCGCTCGGCGCCGTTGATGACGAAGGTGCCCGAGGGGGTCATCAGCGGAAAATCGCCCATATAGACCTCGGAATCCTTGATCTCGCCGGTCTCAAGGTTATTCAGCCTCGCGGTAACTCGCAGAGGGGCGGCATAGGTGGTGTCCCTCTCCTTGCACTCGGCGATGGAATATTTCGGCTCGGCGTCAAGCCTGTAATCAATAAAGCTCAGCTCAAGGGTCTCGTTATAGTCCTTGATAGCCGCAACGTCGCGGAAAACCTCTCTCAGTCCCTCGTCCAAAAACCACTGATAGGATTTTTTCTGGACCTCGATGAGATTCGGCATTTCAAGAACTTCGTTGATCTTCGCAAAGCTCTTTCGGACGTTTTTGCCGAGCTGGACGTCCCTTACATTCATTGGCGAACACTCCTTTTAAATATTAGAGATTGATAACCGTTCGTTTTTTAAAATCGGTCGGAGGGTTTTTCGGCGCTTTTGCACAAATTTGGCGGCTTTTTGTTGAGAAATTTCTCAGCCCAAAAGGGGCTTTCTGCGACAAAGCGCTTATACTCCACATTAACCGTGATACATAATCGACTATAACTCAAAAAATTCCGAAAGTCAAGAAGATTTTTGTCGATATGAGATTTTCGTTGCGTTTGTCAAGTATGAAACCTTTACAGCGAAATTTTTGGTTAATTTTCACAAAAAGCTCGTCCGAGAAGAAAATTTCGGGCGGGGCTGCAATTTTTCGAGCTTCCGAAGCGTATTCGGTTCAGAAAGGCAAATCGGGCGTGAACTGTTACCGTTTTGTTCTTGATTTTGCCGCGCGGCGTGCTAAAATAAAAATATGCCCCGCGCATTTTTTAAAAAGAAGGAAGGAATGAACAAATGAAAAAGATTTTTGCTTTGGCTGCCGTTTTGCTGCTGTCGGTCATGCTTCTCGCCTCGTGCGGAGGCTCGGCAAAGGATTTGACGGCGTATCCCGCTCAGGGGGTCGATTCGTTCGATTGGGATTATGAGGAGGCGGAGGCGGCGGAATCGGGCTGGAGCACCGATTCGTCGTTTGACGGCGTTGCCGTCGAGACCCCGGCCGAGGTCGAAGCCCCGAAGCCCGCCGACGAAGGCTCGGAGACCCAAGCCGCCGACGCCGGCAGAAAGATAATCAAAAACGGCTCGCTTGAAATCGAAACGCTCGATTTTGACCGCTTTATCTCAGACCTTGAAGCCGACATCGCGGGCTTCGGCGGCTATGTCGAAAGGTCCTCTCAGCGCGGAAACACCTATTATTCCGGCTCCTCGCGGACGGCTTCCTATACCGTCAGGGTGCCGTCGGAAAGATATGACGATTTCGTCAGCCGCGTCGGCGAGCTCGGCACCGTTACCGACATAAACGAATATATCGACGACGTTACCCTCGAATATGTTGACGTCGAGGCAAGGCTTGCCGCTCTCAAAGCCGAAAGAGACAGCTTTATGGCGCTTTTGGACCGCGCCGAGACCATTGAGGACATTCTCAGCATTCAAAGCTATCTCACCGACGTGAACTATCAGATCGAATCCTATACCTCGCGGCTCAACACCCTCAAAAACCTCGTTACATACAGCACCGTGAACCTCACCGTCTATGAGGTTGAGCGCGTTACCCCCGCCGAGCCCAAAAACGTCTGGCAGAGAATCACTTCAAACCTTGAGGATAATCTTTACAGTATCGGCGTCAGCTTCACAAACTTCTTCGTCGCGGTCGTCAGCTCGCTGCCCTATATCCTCGTCTATGCGGTCATCATCGGCGTCATCGTTCTCGTCGTTCTTGTTATAGTCAAATCGACCGGCGCGCGCCGCCGCAAAAAGCGCGAGGAAGCGCTTCGCGGATATCCTCAGCCGAACCCTCCGCAAAATCCTCAAAACAACGGCGACGGCAAATGATTCCGCCTAAAAATTAAAATGATAAAAGCTCCGGACCGATCATCCGGAGCTTTTTATGCAGAAATACGCGGGGTTTCTTCAAAAGAATTTCGCTCTCGGCACAATGCCGAGGCTGCTTCCGCCCGCCATCGACCAGCTTCCGTCGCTTCCGACGATAACGTGGTCGGCAAGGTTTATTCCCCTCTCGGCGAGATATTTTGCGAGCTGCTCGTTCGATTTAACGTCGGTCAGCGAGGGTATGCAACTGCTGCCCGGGTGGTTGTGCGCAACGATGCAGTTTTTGCAGCCGTCCTCGATTACCCTTTCGGCGACCCATTCGGGGCTGACGCTGACGCCATAGGTCGTTCCGGCGGGCGAGGTCGAGCATCTTATCGGCCGGCCGCGCTCGGAAAGCCCCACCACCTTGAAGCTCTCGCTTTTTGCCCCGCGATATCTGTCGGCGAAAAACGCGCACGCCTCGGCGGGGTCAGTTAAAACGCAGCGGGCGCGGCGCTCCGAGACGTTGAGATAATTCAGCGTTTTAAGCGATGAAAGCATTATCGCCGCCTCCTCGGTCATTCCCTCGACCGAAAGAAGGCTTTTGCAGTCAAGGTTCAGTATCGTTTCAAGGCGGAAGTATTTTTCAAAAAGCCGGTTCGAGACCTCGAACGCCTGCCGATCGTCATAGGCGAAACCCAGAAGAAGCTCGAGGGCGTCTCTCCGAAGAAGCGCCGAGGGGCCTTTTTCGATAAACTTTCTGCGCAGATATTCCTTTCTTCCCGAGGACAACTCATCACCCCTCAAAAGCAAGCGCCGCCGCAAAAAACTTGCAGCGGACGCCTTTTTTGGTGACCCGTACGAGAATCGAACTCATGTCTCCGCCGTGAAAGGGCGGTGTCTTAGCCGCTTGACCAACGGGCCGCTGTGGTGGCTGTAACTGGATTTGAACCGGTGACATTCCGGGTATGAACCGGATGCTCTAGCCAACTGAGCTATACAGCCATGATGACAGCTTGATTATTATACCCGAAAGAAAGCCCTTTGTCAAGCCCTTTTTCAAAAATTTATCGCGAGGGATTTTCCGAGTAATAAAGGTCGAAGCCGCATTTTTCAAAGAACCTCAGCGCCCGGTCGAGCCTTAAGCCGTAGATGTAATGTCTCACCTTGCTGTCCGAGCTGGTATAGATAATCACCGAGCAGGCCCCGCCTATTCTTTGAAGCGGCGACTGCCTTATGACCACCTTCGCAACGCGGTCTTTGGGCGTTACGACGGTGTGAAAAGTAAAGCGCTTTGAATATCTCATGGTCAGATATCCGTCGCTCATTCCGACGCCGGTTATGAACATCGAAAGGGTCTTGCAAAGCGCAAGCCATATCGCGGGGATTATCGTTATCGCGAAAGCGGGATAAGCGACCGCATACCAGCTCGGCAGAAAATGATATATCAGCCAGAAGCCGACCGTCGGCAGCACCGCAAGCATTATCGGCCAGAAGTAAAATCCGCCATAGCTTCGCGGGTTGGTTTTAAGCTCTATCTTCGGCCTCGGATATTCCGGGAAGACCTCTTTTATCGCCCCGTTTATCTCCTTGCGGGTGGTTATCGGCAAAACGACGCTGAGCTCGTCGCGCCCCGCCGAACCGTAGCCCGAGCAGTTGACATGAAGCGAGCTGACGTTGAACACCTTGCTTGAAAAGCTCTGCTTGAGGTCGATATAGTTTATTTTCGAGCGCAGGATTATATGGCGGTTTTTCGTCCAGATTCCGCTTTTGACGAAAAGACTGTCCGAGCACTTCGTAAGAACAAAGCCCCAGAACATTATAAGGTTTGAAGCAAAGGAAAGCGCCCATGCTCCGGCCAAAACGATTATCACCACCGAGATTATCGGCGGAACATAAAGCGCGACCCGGTTCACCGCCTCGGTCAGGGTGTCAAGCAGCACCCGCGCCTCGACCTCGCGGTCAAAGACCTCGCCGGTCTCAATAAGAAGCGCGATGATTATAAGCACTCCCGAAAGCGCCGACGAGAACAAAAGCGAAAACAAAAGCAGCCTCAGCTTGTTCGGAGAGATAGAGTAGTTAAGGCTCTTTTGGCGCGAGCCCTTCACCGCCGAATAGAGTTTGTCGGCGTCGGCCCGCTTCATCGTAATCTCAACGTCGGCCTTGTCAAAAACCCCCGCGTTCGTTGCGATATAAACCTTGCTTGCACCCAACAGTCTGTATAAAAACCCCTGCTTTATACTCAGAGTCGTGATTTGCGAATAATACACCGTATCCTCGGTCATGACGTAAATGCCCCGCCGAAGGACTATTTTTTCGCCGTCGAAGGAAAACCATACGCTCAGCCAGCGTATCCACGCAAAAAGGACTATCGCAAAAAGCACCAAAAGGTCGAGCCATGCTCCTCTGAGCCATACGCGCAGCGCGTTGACGTCGAAGCTGAGAGAATAAAGGCTTCGGGCAAGAGGTATCAGAAGAAGCCAGAAATATCTCGTCGTATATGAAAACAAACGGACCGCGTGCTGCCTTCCGACCTGCTCCATAAAAACTCTCCTTTCCCGAAAAATCAGCGGCGCTTTGTTATCTCTCCCCTTATGGTCGAGGATATCTCCTCGGCGTCGAAATCGCTCAGAAACGGCAGAATAAGGTTTCCGCCGAGCGCTCTTACGACGATGAAATTAAAGCCCGAGAACGAGCTCAGCGGCAAAGACGCCTTTGTTATATACTGCACCGCCGACATCTTCATGTGCTCGCGCCGAAGAAAAAACATTCCGGTGTGAACGGTTATCTCTCCCGACGAGACATATATAACCGTTCTGCGAAAATACATCGGAAGAAGTATCAGCCCGAACAAAACCGCAGCCGTCCAGAATATTCCCATCAGAGAATACATAAGAATTTCAAAAGAGACAAGATATATTCTCGCAAGAACAGTCGCCGCCGCTGCAAGAACAAAAAGCGTTCCGCCGATAAGATAAAGCGCGGTGGGCTTCAGGGTGTATTTTCTCATTCTGTGGCTCCTTTCGGCGCTTTTCGGGCTTTGCCCGAGGAAAGGCTCGTAAATGGAAATTCTGTCAAAGATCTCAAACGCCGTCTGGGGGCTTCCGACCGCCGCCCTCATCGTTTCGGCGGGGCTTTTATACACCCTCTCGGGGGGCTTTCCGCAGATAAGGCGGTTTAAAGAGATACTTTTTTCTTTTCGGGGAGAAGCCCGCCAAACCGAGCATCTCTCGCCCTTTCAGTCGCTCTCGACCGCGCTTGCCGCAACTGTCGGCACCGGCTCGGTCACGGGGGTCGCGGCGGCGCTTTCGCTCGGCGGGCCGGGGGCGATATTCTGGCTCTGGGTATCGGCCTTTTTCGGCATGGCGGTCGCTTATGCCGAGGGGTCGCTTTCGATAAAATACCGCCGAACGGTCTCGGGAAAGCGGGTCGGCGGGCTTTGGCTCGCGCTTGAGGACGGTCTCGGCGCAAAAAAGACCGCAAGGGTATACGCGGCGTTTTGCGTTTTGGCGTCGTTCGGCATGGGCTCGATGGCCCAGACCAACTCGGCCGCCCTCGCCCTTAAAGACGGCTTTTCGATACCGCCCGCAGTCTTCGGCGTTTTTGCGGCGGCGGTGCTTTTTCTCTGCCTTTTTTCAAAGATCGGCTTCGCGGCAAGGCTCTGCGAGGCCTCGGTGCCGCTTCTTGCGGGGCTTTATGTAGCGGGCGCGGCGGCGGTCATAATCTTTAACGCAAAAAGGCTTCCCGGGGCGCTTGAAAGCATTTTTCTCTCGGCGTTCGGGCTCAAGCAGGCGGCCGCGGGTACTGCGGGCTATGCCGTCAAAACCGCCGTGAGCGTCGGCTTTCGGCGGGGAGTTTTTTCAAACGAAGCGGGGCTCGGCACAACGGCGCCGGTCCATGCGGCTTCTTCGGTCGAAAGCCCCGACGCGCAGGGACTTATGAATATGCTCGAGGTCTTTATCGACACCTTCGTTATATGTACTCTCACCGCGCTCGCGATACTCTGCTCGGGGGCGTATCCCTCGGGCGAAAACGGCGCGGCGCTCGTCATAAAAAGCGCGGAAAGCGTTTTCGGCGGTGCCTCGGGAAAGCTGATAAGCCTTTCGCTTGCGGGCTTTGCAACGGCGACCGCTATCGGCTGGTCTCAAATAGGGCTTTCGGCGGCAAATTATCTTCGCCCCGGGCAGAACACCCTTTATAAAGCGGCGTTTCTGCTCTCGGCGCTCGGCGGCACGGTCATGGGGCTCGACGCGGTTTGGCAGATAAGCGACATCTTCAACGGTCTGATGGCCATACCCTGCCTTTGCGCGGTGATACTTCTCTTCCCCGAGGTCAGAAAAAGCTCAAAGCCGCCCCGATGAACCGAAGCCCGAGGTCCCCCGCTCGCTTTCGGGAAGCTGCTCCGCGACTTCGACTTCGGGAAAGATCACCGGAAGCGTCACAAGCTGAGCTATCCTCTCGCCCGGAACGACGGTATAAGGCTCTTTGCCGAGGTTTATTATCGGCACCGACATTTCGCCCCGATAGTCGGAATCTATGACCCCGACCGAATTCGGCAGCGCAAGGCCGTGCTTTGAACCCAACCCCGAGCGCATGAAAAGAAGCATCACAACGTCCTCCCTCTCGGGGCAGACCGCCACCCCGAGCGGAAAGCTGACTATCTCTCCCGGCATGACAGTGACCGGCTCGGGTATGCAGGCGTGCAGGTCAAGGCCGGCGCTCTGCTTTGTCGCCGCAGCGGGGATTATCGCACCCTCGCGCATTTTTTTAAACGTAAGTTTCATATGTCCTCCGAAAGGGGGGTCATTCCACTCCCCTGAAATAAAGTCCTCGTGTGAATCCGACCGCCTGAGAAAGCCGCCCGCGCCTGTAATCGTTAAAGACCTCAAAAGCCTGCTCGGGCGTTTCGTCGGTCAGATAAATTATTCCGAAATCAAGGCTGAACTGCCCGAGGCGGTCCTCAAGCCGCAGAACCTTTGAATTCAATATCTCGAAATAGCCCTTTTCGCGGCGGCACAAAACCGGAAAAACCGCTCCGGTGCGGTCTATTAGGCGTTTTTTGCAGGCCGCGCAGCCAACCTGAGCCGCAATCGGGCAGCAGCGGGTTATCATGAGCGGCAGTCTGCCGTAAATTATCGCTCCGAGGTCTCCCGGGCAGGCTGTCTGCGAGCACTGAGCGGCTTTCAGCTCGGGCGAAAGGGTCAGCCGCTCAACGCCGTCCGCATAGTAATGCCTCGCCGCGAGCGAGTTTGATATATTCAGCCCGAAGCCGCCCTCCGGCTTCATTCCGAGGGATTTTACAAGCTCCGTCTGCCCGATGTTATGACATTCTACACCCGAAAAGCCGAGAGATTTGGCGAAAGACAGCATCTCGGCAGCCTTTTTTTCGTCGGGCATGAACCTTGGCAGCCAGACCGACGCTTTTTCGGGCGAAAAGCCGGCGTCGAGAAATTCCTTCTCGCTTCCGAGGGGGATTATCGCCTCAAGGTCGTTTTTGTCAAGAAGCGAAAGCTGCCCGACGTTCTCGGCGTGAACTCTCAGCCGAGGGACTTTTCTTATCAGCAGGTGCGGGAAGTCAAAGACCAGCCCGCTGCCGTCAAAGGGTATCGGTTTTGCGGCGGCTCTCATTGAATCGAGCTTTGAAACGGCTTCGCGGCGAAGCGCGTTTATCGCCGATTTCGGAAGAATAAGCCCGTCCTCGATGTGTACCTCAACCCTGCCGGCGTCATAAAGCGTTCCGCCGAGCTTTTTAAGCTGCTCCGAAACGTCTTCGGGGGAGGTCGGGGCGTTCAGCGCCTCCTCGGGCGGCTCGCCGAAAACCGTCGCCGAAAGGCTGCCGTCGTCGGCAAAAAGCTCGATGGGCTTTCCGCGCTCGGCTTTGAATCTCAGATCAAGGGTGAAGCGCTTCTCGGTCTTTTCATACAGCTTTTTCAGCTTGGGGAGCGCCTTTGAAGCCGCCTCGACGTCCTCTTTAAGCCGGGCGCCGAAAATCTCGGCTCCGGGGTCGCCGTCAAGATAGCCGTCGGTGAAGCCGCTTCTCGAAAAAACGGCGCGAAGCGATTCGGCGTCGTAATCCTTGCCGGCCCGGGCGCAAAACAGCGCGTTTGTCGCCGCGGCGACATATTCGGGGCGCTTCATTCTGCCCTCAATCTTCAAAGAGGATATACCTATTTTTTCAAGCTCGCTTATCCTGCCGCAATAGCTCATGTCTTTAAGCGACAGCGCATAGTCGTTTTCGGGTTTTCCCGCCGCCGAGAACGGAAGCCGGCAGGCCCCCGCGCAAAGCCCTCGGTTGGCGCTTCTTCCGCCTATCATCGCGCTCAAATAGCACTGACCCGAAACGCACATACAAAGCGCGCCGTGCGAAAAAGCCTCAATCTCGACCCCGAGGCCGCAAAGAGAAGCAAGCTCGGACAAAGACAGCTCGCGGGCGGCGACGACCCTTGAAAACCCGAGGCGGCGCGCGGCCATCACCCCGAAAGGCGTGTGAACGGTCATCTGGGTAGAGGCGTGAAGCGGCATTTTCGGGCAGCACTGCTTTGCCTGCTCATAAACCGCAAGATCCTGTATTATCAGTCCGTCGATTCCTATCTCGCAGGAAAACCTAAGAAGCTCGGCCGAATCTTCAAGCTCGCCGTCGCGGATTATCGTGTTCATTGCAAGATAGACCTTTACGCCGTGGCGGTGACATTCGGCGACCGCATCGGAAAGCTCCTTGCGGGTGAAGTTTGCGGCGTTTTTTCTCGCCGAGAATTTTTCGGCGCCGAGATAAACGGCGTCCGCCCCCGTATGAAGCGCGGCGGGCACCGATTCGGCACCGCCGCAGGGCGAAAGTATTTCCAATCTGCTCATCTTAAAAAAGCGTTTTCTGGTTGAGGCGGTCTTCAAGCTCCTCAATGCGCTTTTTGAGAGAAGCTATCTCGCGCTTCGAGCCGTCAACGCTCGACTGCGCCCTGTCTGCCGCCGAGACATACTCGCCGAGCTGAAGCCTTATATTATCGGCGTTGGCGGCGGCCTTGTGAGCCTCGTCCATGGCGTCGAGCGCACAGAGTATCGCAACGTCTATCCCGCTGAGGCTTTTCGCCTCGGAGAGCATGGCGTTCATCTTTTCGTCAAGCTCCTCCGCAAGACCGAGGGTATATTCCGGGCTGTTATCCGTCCCGAGCGTGTATTCCCTGCCGATGATCCTAACTTTGACCTTGTTCTCCATTTTAAGACCCCCCGATTTAAATTGCCGCGGTTAAAAAAGTATATGCTTTATTTATTATACACCACATTTCGCGCCAATGCAAGAAGTTTCGGGAATTTTTGTGAAGAAGCGGGGAAAAACGGGCGGAAAGCACTTGCAGGGGGTAAATACGCGGCTGGGGAGGGCGAGGGGGAAGGGGAACGGCGCGGCGTTGCGACATTCGGCGCACACGCCAAGTTGCCGGCTTGCGGCATTTTTATACTTTCTGCGGAGCTTGAACAGCCGCTTTAAAGGTATTCAATCTTTCCCTCTCACGAGGGCAAGATTTCATACTATTTTAAGTCACCCCACCCCCGCAGTACGTTTGTCGGAAAGGGACAAATGCAACGCCCCCGCCCCTCGAGGGGCGGGGGCGGCTCAAACTCAGCCTATCCGTATAAAGTTCGTTGGGGGTGGGGTGCTAAACGATAGCATTCGCTAAAATTCCGCCCCGAGGCGGGATTTTTGCGAATACCTTTTAAGCGGTCGGTTAGGCTTGCGGCAAACGCAGATATAAATCCTCAATCCGTCAGCTTTGCGCTGCGACGGCTCTGTAACAGCGGGTAAGATGAATCCCCTTTCCCCTCCCGCCGGTCGCTCAGACCTGCGTCGAATAGTTCGGCGCTTCCTTGGTGATATAGATGTCGTGCGGGTGGCTCTCTTTAAGACCGGCGCCGGTTATGCGCACAAAGCGGGTCTTTTCGTGAAGCTCCGAGATGTTCTTGCAGCCGCAATAGCCCATTCCGCTGCGAATTCCTCCGCAAAGCTGGAAAACGGTGTCGGAAAGAAGTCCCTTGTAAGGCACCCTGCCCTCGACGCCCTCGGGCACCAGCTTTTTCGAGCCGGTCTGGAAATATCTGTCCTTCGAGCCCGCAGCCATCGCGCCAAGGCTTCCCATTCCGCGATACACCTTGAACGAGCGCCCCTGATAGATCTCGACCTCGCCGGGGGCCTCCTCGCAGCCCGCCAAAAGCGAGCCGAGCATTACGCAGCTTCCTCCGGCGGCAAGCGCTTTAACGATGTCTCCGGAATATTTGATACCTCCGTCGGCGATGACGGGGATATTGTATTTCGCGGCCATGCAGGCGGCGTCATAAACGGCGGTGATCTGCGGAACTCCGACGCCGGCGATAACTCTCGTCGTGCAGATCGAGCCGGGGCCGATGCCCACCTTGACGCAATCAGCGCCCGCCTTGATGAGCGCCTCGGTGCCCTCTGCCGTCGCAACGTTGCCGGCAATGACCGTCACGTCTGGGAACTTGTTTTTGACCTTTTCGAGGCAGTTGATGATGTTGCGCGAATGGCCGTGCGCAGAATCGAGCACCAAGCAATCGACCTGAGCCGCGACGAGCGCGCCCGCTCTGTCCAAAACGTCCTCGGTAACTCCGATAGCCGCGCCGACGACGAGCCGTCCCTGCGAATCTCTCGCGCTGTTCGGATATTTGACTGCCTTTTCTATATCTTTAATGGTGATGAGACCTTTAAGCCTGCCGTCGGAATCAATGAGCGGCAGCTTCTCGATCTTATATTTTCTGAGGATATCCTGCGCGTCGGAAAGAGTGGTGCCCTCGGGCGCGGTGACAAGGTTATCTTTTGTCATGACCTCGCTTATCTTCATTGAAAAATCGGTGACGAAGCGCATATCACGATTCGTGATAATTCCGCAAAGTCTTCCGTCGTCGCCGACGATCGGCACGCCGGATATTTTATATTTCGCCATGAGCTGTTCGGCGTCTGAAACAAGGTGATTCGCCGAGAGATAAAACGGCTTTCCGATAACTCCGTTCTGCGAGCGCTTTACGCGATCGACCTCGTCGGCCTGACGGTCTATCGTCATATTTTTGTGAATGATGCCGACGCCGCCCTCTCTTGCAACGGCTATCGCCATTTTCGACTCGGTGACGGTATCCATCGCCGAGGTCATGATGGGAATGTTCAAAGAAAGCCGATCTGACAGCTTTGTTCCCAGCTCGACCATATTCGGGGTGACGTCGGACTCGGCCGGTATCAAAAGAACGTCGTCAAAAGTCAGACCCTCTTTGCCGAACTTGATGTTCTCGTTTGTTTGCAGCATGATGTTTCCTCCCTTTTAGCTCACAAGGTTTCCGTTTCGACTGGATTTGTGTAAATTTCATTGATTGTATCACAAACCCGCCGACTTGTCAAGACTTTGGAAGCGCCTTTCGGCAAGAAAGCAGAGGGCAGAAATCGGATCGTCGGAATTGGCTGAGGGGAATGGAAAAGGACGAAAAGCGCCCGACGTTTGCGGGGTAAAAGGTATCCATATTTTCCTCTGCCGGAAAATATGGATGCTATCGTTTATCACCCCACCCCCGCTATACTGCCTGCGGAACGGAAACACGAATCCGCCCCCTCCCCTTATAGGGGAGGGGGCGTTCGCTTTGCTACCTTTTAGGCAAACGTACTGCGGGGGTGGGGTGGCTTAAAATAGCATGAAATCATTCCCGGCAGAGGGAATGATTGAATACCTTTTACCCTCTCAGCGTGCCTTTCGGCAAATGTAGGGATAACCCCTCTCATTTATCTTGACTGTTCCCCTCAGATATGCTAAACTAATCCGCGGAGGGATTTTTATGGACTGGAAAGAACTGAAAATATACACGCGGCACGAGAGCGTCGAGGACCTGTCGGCGG
>X22_European_Rabbit__coassemble_128_pt1 | contig 18986 bp, 19 predicted proteins | sample X22_European_Rabbit__metabat2_low_PE_009 | metagenome-assembled genome bin X22_European_Rabbit | reverse complement strand
ATTCTCTCGCCGATTTTGGTGCGCAGCTCGCTGCGCACCAAAGAAGATCTAATAACCGTCCTATGCGTCCGCTGCTCTTCCTCTCTCCTTCCGAATTCTTTTCTTTCACTGTACAAGATCATTGACAAACTTACACGGCGGGATTTTTATGCGATTTTGCGGCGGACGCGGCTGTCAGCTCGGATATGCCTGCTCGACGCTTCCGCCGTCAAGATAAACCAAGTCGCCCGGCTTGAATTTTTCTTTGTTCAGTTTCTTCTCGCCGATGGGCACTGCGCTTTCGCCGCCGTTTTTGTCGGTGAGTATCACGTCATATCCGTCCTCGGTCTTTTCGACCGATTTAACGGTATAGCCGAACTCCTCGAGCTGCTTATTTATCTTCGCGTCCTTTGCCGAGCCGATACCCACGCCGAGGCACATTCCTATGCTTATGCCGAGGCACATTCCGATGGCGACATTACCAAACGCAGCTCCATATGCAAGCATTCCGAAAACGATACCGAGCATCATGCCGGTCGGCATATACAAATTAGTGTATTTATTCGTCTTTTTCATAGGTTTTTTCCCTCTTTGAAATTTTTATTCCGCTTTTTGACCGCCTCGGTGAGAATATATTCGACAAGTCCGTTCATCGACCGCAGTTCCTCGGCGCTCCAGCGCATAAGCTCGTCGTACAGCTTAGGATTTACCCTGAGCCGCAGGTCCTTTTTGGAGGTCATATCAGTAAAGCGTGCCGGAATTTACGACCGGCTGAGCGTCGTGGTTTCCGCACAAAACGACCAAGAGGTTCGAGACCATCGCGGCCTTTCTCTCGTCGTCAAGCTCGACCATACCGCCGCTCTGAAGCCTTTGAAGCGCCATCTCGACCATTCCGACCGCGCCGTCAACTATCATCTTTCTGGCGTCGATTATCGCTCTCGCCTGCTGGCGCTGGAGCATTACCGCGGCGATCTCGGGAGCGTAAGCGAGATAGGTTATTCTTGCTTCGATGATTTCAAGGCCGGCTTCGTTGACCTTTGACTGAATTTCCTGTCTTATCCTCTCGGCGACAATTTCGCTCGAGCCGCGAAGCGAACCCTCGTCGGCCATGCCGTCGCCGGTGGTATCGACGTTTTCCGCGACGTCGTAAGGATAAATTCTGACGATGTTTCTGACCGCGGTGTCGCACTGTAAGCTGAGATATTCCTTGTAGTTATCGACGTTGAAAACAGCCTTTGCGGTGTCAACAACCTTCCACATGACCGCGATTCCTATTTCAACAGGGTTGCCGAGGCAGTCGTTTATCTTCTGGCGGGAGTTGTTGAGGGTCATGATTTTCAGCGAGATTTTGTTGTTTGTTATAGTGGCAGGGGAAGCGGCAATCTCTCCGTTCGCCCCGAAAATCACGGCGGGAGCAGCCTTGTTGCCGCCGTTCACGTCGCCCGACTGGTTGAGCTTCGTCTTTGCAGCGGGGTTAAACGAGGTGCAGAACGGGTTGACCCAATAGAAGCCGTCGTTCTTGAGGGTGCCGTAGTATTTTCCGAAGAGGGTCAGAACAAGCGCCTCCTGCGGCTTCATAACGTGAAGCCCGCAGAGCGGTATCCACCCCAAGAACATGCCGATCGCGCCGACAATTATCATGATCCCGCCTAAAGCGGGCGTATTTGCTGTCGATTCGGTGATGACGATTCCGCCGATGAACAGCGCGACGAACGCCGCAAGCGCCAGAATCGTAAGAAACAGCGCCTTAAAGCCGTTGCGTTTTACCGATAAAACTTTTTCTTGCATTTTTGTTACCTCACTTTTTGTCAAAATAATTCTGCTTTTCTGCAAAGGTGGTACCACCTTGGTACCACTATGATAACACACCTCCGAAATTTTGTCAAGAGGTTTCGCGAAATATTTTTTTAAGGGTTGCAAAAAGCCCGCCGGTGTGGTAAAATCATATCGTAAGAAAGGGTGAACGACCGTGCCTGTGTTAAGCGCATTTTACGGAATTATCATAAGAATGTATCGCGAAGTCGGAGGAAAACACAATCTGCCACATATTCACGCTGAGTATTCGGGTCAGGAGGTTGCGGTATCTCTCGACGGAAAAGTGCTCGAGGGTGAAATCCCCCGAGCCAAAATGAAACTTTTGGACGCATGGATTGAGATTCACAAAGAAGAACTTGAAGCAAATTGGAAGTTGATTTCAAACGGCGAACAGGTTTTCAGAATAGACCCTTTGAAATGAGGTGGCGTTATGCTTAGCCCGAGATTACTTTCGGTAGAAGCGCTTGAGCCCTATAAGCTGCGGCTTGAATACGACAGCGGCGAGACAAAGATTTTTGACGTTGCGCCGTATATTTCGGGGCAGTGGTTCGGTCTGCTCGCCGACAGGAATTATTTTAAATCCGTCCGTCTTTTGCCGAACGGCTTCGGAATAGAATGGCGCGACGGTCAGGATATTGCTCCGCACGAGCTTTATGAGTTGTCGGAAAAAATAAATTAAAGGAAGATTCTATGAAAAAACTTACTGCGCGTCTGACCGAAACGGTTTCGGCGGCGTTTGAAAAATGCGGCTACGACCCCGCCCTCGGCTCGGTCTCGGTATCCGATCGGCTCGACCTCTGCCAGTTCCAGTGCAACGGCGCTCTTTCGGGAGCAAAAATTTATCACAAAGCGCCGATAATCATCGCAAAAGAAGTCGCGGAGGCGCTTTCGGGGGCGAACGAGTTCTCTAAAATCGAGGCCGTGCCGCCCGGATTCATAAACCTCACTCTGTCTGACGGCTTTTTGCTCTCGGTGATAAACGAGACCGCCCGCGACGAAAACCTCGGCGTGCCTCAGTGCGAAAAGCCCGAGACCGTCGTTATCGACTACGGCGGGCCTAACGTCGCGAAGCCGCTTCACATCGGGCATCTGAGGTCGGCCATCATCGGCGAGGCGTTGAAGCGCACCGCCCGCGCGACCGGCAGAAAGGTCATCGGCGACGTGCATTTCGGCGACTGGGGCACCCCCTATGGGCTTACTATCGCCGAGTATAAGGTCCGCCACCCCGACTGGGTCTGCTTCAAAGATGACTTCGACCCCGAAAAGGACGTTATCCCCGATATCGACGAGGCAGAAATGAACGAGATCTATCCGTTCGCCTCGGCAAAAAGCAAGGAGGACCCCGATTTCAAGATCGCCTCGCGCCAAACCGTCGTCGATCTTCAGAACCGCCGCCCCGGGGTATACGATCTCTGGAAAAAGATCAAGGACGTCTCGGTGGAAAGCGTCAGAAAGATATATTCAAATCTCTCGGTGGATTTTGACTGCTGGTACGGCGAATCGGATTCCGACCAATACACCGGCGAGCTGCTGAAAATCCTCACCGAGAAGGGCCTTTTGCATGAAAGCGACGGCGCTCAGGTCGTCGATGTCTCGCAGGAGGGCGACAAGATCGACGTTCCGCCCATAATAATCAAAAAGTCCGACGGCTCGTCGATTTACGCCACCTTTGACCTTGCGACGATAATTCAGCGCGAGCATGATTTTAAGCCCGACCAGATATGGTATCTCACCGACAAGCGGCAGAATCTGCACTTCGTACAGGTCTTTCGCTGCGCAAAAAAAGCGGGGCTCGTCCCCGAGACGACCGAGCTTCGGCATCTCGGCTTCGGGGCGATGACCGGGCCCGACGGCAAGCCCTTTAAGACCCGCGACGGCGGAGTTATGCAGCTCTCGACGCTTATAAACACCGTCGAGGAGGCCGCGCTTGAAAAGCTGAAGGATTCCGAGTATATCACGGGCGACCGCCGCGAGGCCGCCCACAAGATCGGCATGGCGGCGCTTAAATTCGGCGATATGCAGAACCAGCCGCTCAAGGACTATGTTTTCGACCTTGACAAGTTCCTCTCGTTCGACGGCAAGACCGGCACCTATCTTTTATACACCGTCACGAGGATAAACTCTATTCTCAAAAAGGCCGGCGTCGGCTTCGACGAGGTTTTGGGCGCCGTCGGATTTTTCGGAAAGTCTGACCGCGACCTTGCGCTTGCCCTCGCCCTTTGCGGGGAGAGTTTTGAAAAAGCGCTCGCCGACCTTGCGCCCTCGGCCCTCTGCGAAAGCGCCTACGGCGTCGCGACGGAGTTTTCAAAGTTCTATCGCGACAACAGGATACTCTCGGAGGAAGACCCCGAAAAGCGCGCCTCGTGGCTTGCGCTCTGCCTGCTGACCCGCCGCCTGCTCGTCAAACTGCTCGACTGCCTCGGCATCGAAACGGTCGAAAATATGTGAGCGCGGCAGCTTAAATTCAATATTTTAAAAGGACGGTATCGTTTTAAAGATACCGTCTTTTTTTGTGCGAGAAAATTTCCAAAAATTGTAAGATAAACCATATTAACTGTCCGTACAAACGGACTTCAGAGGCGTTTTTGAAAAAAGTTTTTAAAAAGTTGTACGAAAGCGTACAACTTTTTGCGGTTTCGGAGGTATAAGTGAAAGGCATTTTCAAAAACAGCCTTTCGGAAAGGAAGCGATTTGAAAGCATGAAAAAAGAAAAGGACGGCGACTGCCGTCTTAAAGACTTCGCGGGGCTTTGTATGCACCTCGGAAACCCGCAGGAAGCCGCGATAAACGTCGGCGTCGATCCGAGAAGATCTCTGAGCGAGGGGCTTAAAATGATGAACACCCCCGAATTCCGGCGCTTCGGCAAAGCGGGCAAAAAGCGGGGGCCTCAAAGCAACGCGGTCGGCGGGCTAAGGCGGCTCGCATTCGGAAGGATCAACGACGCGCTGGAGCTTTTGAAGGACGATTTTTGCTTCGACCACGCCGAAAAGCTCGATCTTTTCAACGTCTCCGAGATCAAGCGCGCAAAGGGCGGCGGAGTCGAGGTCAAATTCTTCGACCGGCTTGAAGCGCTTGAAAAGCTCGCCGAGCTTGAAAGCGCCGAACGCGGCGAAACCGGCGCCGACAGCTTCTTCACCGCGCTGAGAAAATCCGCTGCGGACGACGCCTGATGTGGAGCTTTAAAAGTTTTTCTCCGAAGCAGAAAAAGGTGCTGAACTGGTGGCTCGACCCGAAAACCTCGAACCGCTGCGCGATAATCTGCGACGGAGCGGTAAGAAGCGGCAAGACCCTTTCGATGGGCGTGTCCTTTGTTCTGTGGGCGACGGCCTGCTTTAGCGGCGCGGATTTTGCCATCTGCGGAAAGACCATCGTTTCGATAAAAAGAAACCTCGTTGACGAGCTGGTGAGATTTCTCTCGGGCGGAGGCTTCGAGGTGAACGTCAAGGTCTCGAAAAACTGCTTCACCGTCAAATATCGCGGCTCGGAGAACAGATTTTGGCTTTTCGGCGGAAAGGACGAGGGCTCGGCGGCGCTTATTCAAGGAATGACCCTCGGCGGAGTGCTTTTGGACGAGGTCGCGCTTATGCCGCGGTCTTTCGTCGAGCAGGCGCTCGCAAGATGCTCGAAGACCGGCTCAAAGTTTTGGTTCAACTGCAACCCCGAGAACCCCTCGAACTGGTTTTATCGCGAATGGATCAAAAAGGCCGACGCAAAAAACGCGCTCTATCTTCATTTCACCATGGACGACAATCCGTCGCTCAGCGATGAGGTCAAAAGGCGCTATGAAACGCTTTACAGCGGCGCGTTCTATCGGCGGTTCGTCCTCGGAGAGTGGACCTCTTTGAGCGGAGCGGTTTATCCGATGTTCAAAGAAAGCGTTCATGTCGTTTCCGGCTGCCCCGAGTGCTCAAAATTCGTCGTCAGCTGCGACTACGGCACCGTCAACCCCTGTTCTTTCGGGCTTTGGGGAGAAAGCGGCGGGGTCTGGTATCGGCTGAGGGAATATTATTTTTCCTCAAAGCGCGAGGGCGAGCAGCGAACCGATGAAGAACACTACCGCGCGCTCGAAAGTCTCTGCGAGGGCGCGGAGCCGGAGGCGGTGATAATCGACCCCTCGGCCGCAAGTTTTATCGAATGTGTCAGGCGGCACGGAAGATTTTGCGCCATGCCCGCAGAAAACGACGTCATCAACGGCATAAGGCGGGTGTGCGACGCTCTCAGAAGCGGAAAGATCAAAATCTGCGACTCATGTGCTGACTGTATCCGCGAGTTTTCCTCCTATCGCTGGAACGAGCGCGGGGGCCGCGACGGAGTCGTCAAAGAAAACGACCATGCGATGGACGACCTGAGATACTTCGTTTCGACGTATCTGTATAAAAACGACGGCGACTGGTATTTTGAATCGGTCGAAAGATAAGAGACGGGCGGGAGGGCGGGATTTATATATAAAAAATTTAAAAGGAAGTGAAATTTTGGCTATTTTTTCAAAAGCAAAGAGTGCAAAACCCGATTTCGGCGCCGAAACGCCGACCCGAAGCGGCGGCTTCAGGCTTGCGGCCTCGGCGGGCTGCTGCGAAAAGGAGCTTTATGCAAGTCTTCGCGAGCAGGTGCCGGTCATCGACGCCTGCATCGGAAAGATAATAAGGCTGGTCGGCGGGTTCAGGGCGGTCGCGGAGGAGCCGGAATATCAAAGCGGGCTTGACCGATTCGTCAAAAACGTTCGGGTAGGCTCGTCGGGCACCGGGCTTCAGACCTTTTTGGACTGCTACCTCGACTCTTTACTGACATACGGCTGCGCTCTGGGAGAAATAGTTCCGAACAGGCGCAAAACGGCCGTCTCGGGGCTTTACATCGCTCCGGTCAGAAAAATGGACATCCGTGAGGGAAGATCGCCCATGTCAAGGGAATATTTTCCGTCGCCGGGAGAAAAGCCCATCGTGCTCAAGCACCCCGAAAATATCGTTTTTACGGCTCTTTCCCCGACCCCGGAATGTCCCTCGGGCGTGTCGCTTCTCAGAGGGCTGCCCGCGCTTTCGGCGATACTTCTCAGGATCTACGAGTGCGTCGGTCAGAACTTCGACCGCGTCGGAAACGTTCGCTATGCGGTGACATATAAGCCGACGGCGGACAACGGCGACCGCGCTTTTGCCCGCGAACGCGCAAAGCAGATCGCAAAGGAATGGTCGAGTGGGATGTCGGCCATGAAAAACGGCGAGATACGCGACTTTGTGGCCGTCGGAGACGTCGGCATAAAGGTCATCGGCGCCGACAACCAGATCATAGACACCGAAGTGCCGGTGCGGCAGATACTCGAACAGCTCATTTCAAAGCTCGGCATTCCGCCTTTTTTGCTCGGGCTGAGCTGGAGCACCTCGGAGAGAATGTCTTCTCAGCAAAACGACATTCTCACCAGCGAGCTTGAATATTACAGGCGGCTTCTCGAACCCGTCGTCGAAAAGATATGCACGGCATATCTCAGGCTTGCGGGAAGCGCCGGAGGAGTTTCGGTGGACTGGTGCAACATCGACCTTCAGGACGAATCGGAGCTTGCGCTTGCAAGGCTCAGAAACGCTCAGGCAAGGGCGATCGAAATTTCAAACGAAAAGGAGGAAAAACAAAATGTCTGAAAACAGAATGGAGAAGATAAACCGCTTTACCCGCCGCCCTCTCAAAGAGGAGGAGGTCTACTGCTTTCCGGTGATACTCTGCGACAACGAGATAGACCGCGACTGCGAAAAGTTCTCGTTAAACGCTCTTAAAAAGCTGGCCGAGCTTTTCATCGGAAAAACCGGAATCTTCAACCACGACCCCAAGGGCGAAAACCAGACCGCCCGAATCTATCACACCGAGGTCTGCTCGGACCCCGCCCGCAAGACCCTTGACGGCGAAGCATATCACTATCTTCGCGCCGAGGCTTATATGGTAAGGACCGACTCGAACAAAGACCTCATTCGCGAGATAGACGGCGGCATAAAAAAAGAAGTCTCGGTCGGCTGCTCGGTCGCAAAGGAGATATGCTCGATTTGCGGAAAAGACCGAAAGACCGGCGAGTGCGCTCACCGAAAGGGCAGGGTTTATAACGGCAAAAGGTGCTTTTATATCCTCGAGCAGCCCACCGACGCCTTTGAATGGAGCTTTGTCGCGGTGCCTGCTCAGAAAAACGCGGGCGTCACGAAAAAATACTCCGAAAAGACCGAGGAGAAAAGCCTCGGCGGCGAAAACGTCTTTGAAGCCCTCTGCGACGATCTCAAGCGCGACATACTCAGGCTGTCGTTTCTCAGCGGAGACGGAATACCCGTCAAGCTGACGAAAGCGGCGCTGATGAGAATGGAGCCCGAGGAGCTTTTGAAGATGAAACGCGCTCTTTCGGACAGCGAATATTCAAAAGAAGAAGGAGAGCTTGAAAAAGCTCTCAAAAAGACAAAAGAAACCGAAGCCAACAACAGCTTCAGAATTTAAAACAAAGAAAGGAAACTGATTATGTATACCGATATCACACTTGAAAAAGGACTTTACAACATTTGCGGAAAGAGTTTCACCGAGGCTCTTTCCGAGCTTGACGCCGACGAGAACTACGTCGGCACCGAGCTTGAGGGGCTCGACGCCTTTGAGCGCCAGCTCAAGCGCTTTGACATCAAGGTCAGCGGCGCAAATTCCGACAGGGTCGAGAAATTCTTCACCACCACCCAGTCCGCCGTGCTCTTCCCCGAATTCGTTCGCAGATGCATCAAGGCGGGCATGGACCAGGCGTCGGTGCTCGATCACATCTCCGCCGCAAAGACCTATACCGACGGCATTGACTACCGCGGCTTAAAGATCACCAAAAACGGCGCCGATTCTGCGGTCGATCCCGGAAGCGCCTTGCAGATCACCTCTGTCGAGAACGCCGCCGAGACCGTCTCGGTCAGCAAATACGGCAGACAGATTCAAGCCGTCTATGAGGTCATAAGAAAGCAGCGCCTCGATCTTTTCGCCGTCGTTCTCAAAGCCACTGGCGCTCAGATACCCTCGGCGATAGACCTTGCCGCAGTGACCGCGCTTTATACCGGCGCTTCTTCCTCCTCCGCCGCCGGAGCGACCCCGACCTATGCCGAGCTCGCTTCGTTCTGGGCCTCGATGACCGGTCACAACATGACCGCGATGCTCGTTTCGCCCGCAACCATGGCGGCTATCCTTGCTCTTGAAGAGATGAAGGATTGCAGCGGCGACCTCGGAAACGGCGTCGTCAACACGCCCTACGGCGTTAAGCTGATAAAGTGCTCGGGCATGAGCGACGAATATGCGATCGGCGTAGATTCTTCAAGCGCGCTTGAGACCGTTTTCGGCAGCGACGTGGTCGTTGACAGCGACAAGCTGATCTCGACCCAGATCGACTGCATCGCGTTCTCGGTAAGCGTCGGCTTCTCGAAGATCTATTCCGACGCGGTCAAGGTTCTCAGCTTCACCGTCTGAGCCGCATGAAAGCGCGGGCGAAGCCGCGTTCGCGAGGGAGGCGGCTTCGCCGCCCCCCTCGCGAGGCGACGCCCCGAAGGGGCGTCGCAGCCCGCTCCCCCCGAAAGGGGGAGCGGGTCCGCGGCTTCGCCGCGCGCAGGCACCCGAATGAAAGGAATGATTTTATGAACCGACCCGATTTTGAAAACGTGTCAGCGATCTTTCAGAAGCTCGCTCGCCTTACCGACGAGGAAGCCCTCGCCTATAAGCCGACGGTCGCGCAGGCCGAGGCTTATTTTCTCAGGCTTTTGCTGAGAGACCCCGCCGACGAAAACGAAAAAAGCCTCTGCGAATACGCCTGCGCCTGCAAAGCCTATTTAGACTATACCATTTTGCAGGCTGCCTCGCAAAAGGCCGACTCGACCCAAATAGGCGGAGTTGCGGCGCGGGTCGCCGGCGATAAAACCGTTTTGAACGCCGAAAGAAATATGTACGACGCGTTCGCGGCGCTCGCCCCGGGGCTTGTCAGAGACGACGGGTTTATTTTTGAGGGGACGGGTGATCGCTGTGACCGATGAGAGAGAAAACCTCATAAAACAGGCGCTTGAGGGCTGTTTCGACCGCGTTTTGGGGCTTTTTGACGGCATAAATATGCCCGAGCACCGAAACGAGCTTCTCTGCTTTTTCGGAATAGAAAGCTATCGGCTTTCCGAACCCAAGCCCTCGGGCGACGGAGCGCAGCGCTCGGCGGAGATAAAATATGCCGTCAGGGCGCTTTCAAAGCGCAATATGACCGCCGAGGAATTTTGCAGATTCTTCGACGAGACCGTAATTCCGGCTATCGAAAACTGCGGCGCGGGTATCAAAGAAATAAAGCGCGAGCCTTGCGAATTTTCAAAGGAGCACGGCTGCCACGCTCTCTCGGCGATACTCACCGCCGTGACCGAGGCCGCAACCGAGGACGTCCCCGAAAAAATACCCTTTTTGCTCGGCTCGCAGAGCTTTGACTTTATAAGCTCGTTCGAGATTAAGCGCGAAATAAAGACCGTCGAGATCCCCACCCTCGGAAGCGGCATAAGAACAAGGATGATCGGCTCAAGGCCAGTGAAAATTATTCTTCGGGGAGAGTCGTCAAACGGCGGACTTTCCGCCGCCTATACATCCTTGGCAGCCTATTACGGCGCGCTTATTCCGACAATGACCGTGAACGGAATGACCTTCGGCGGAATGGCGCTGTCGCTTTTGTCGCTTTCCGGCTCGGCGGGAGGAGCGTCAAAGCTCACCGCCGAATTCACGGAGGTGAACGAGGCTTGAACCATACGGTCATGCTTACGGTGAGATATGCGCAAAAGGTCCTCAATCTGACGAACCGATGCGTCAGCTTTCGCCTCGAAAAAGAACGCTATACCCCATATACCGAGCTTCACGGAAAATGGTTCTGCCCCGCCGGCACCGAGATCGCCGAGGTCGTCGCGGTCATACTTTATATCGACGGCAAGATCAAGCACTACGGCTATCCGACCTCGATAGGATTTTCAAACCAAAACGGCTGCCAGATGCTTGAGGTCTCGAGCCTCGGATATTCGGCGCAGCTTCTCACAAACCAGTGCCCCGACGGGCTTGTCACCGACGTAAACCTCACAAGCCTCGTCGCAAAAATGCCGATAATTCCCGGGGTGTCCTATCAGGCGGGAACGCCGACGGTAAACTATGTGAACTATTACGACGGCACCTCGGCTTGGGACGCCATCGTCGCATATTCCTTGAGGGCGGGCGGGCATTTTCCCTATCTTCAGGGATATAACATGATAAGGACAGACCCCGCAGCCTCGGCCGAGATAAACCTTATGTCAAATCAGCTTGCTTCAAGGCAGAACGGCTCGGATTATCAAAAGCTGATCTCAAGAATAAGCGAAAAGGACGTTGACGGCACCCCCGAAGCCTTTGTCATCACAAACGGTCTAACGACCTCGCGGCTCATAGTCAGAACAAAGGAGATAAACTTTGACCGCGAGTGGATAATGGACCCCGACGAGGGGCTTAAGCACCGCATAAACTATTCGATGCGAGCGATGTTTTTCGACAGCTTCAGCTGGAGGGATTACACCGACTGCGACCTTTTGGACAGCCTGAGCGTCGGCGACGCCGGTTTTAAAGGCGAGATCGACAGAATAAGAATAACCGCCTCGGCAAAAAACGGCTTTGTAACTACCGTTTGGTGCTATCACGACGGCTATTGTGTATAAAAACAAAACGCCTCCCTCTTTTTTTGAGAGGGAGCGTTTTTTTATTCGGGGACCCGAACGATTTTGCAGGAAAGCGCCAGCGCTTCTTCCTCGGAGTGGGTGACCAAAACGAGGGTCTTTCCCCTTGCGGCAAGGTCTGTTTCCGAGATCACCGCGGGAAGCGTCTGCGCGTCGATGCCTTTAAAGGGCTCGTCGAGAATTATCATCTCGGGGTCGCAAAGAAGCGCCCTCGCTATCGCCACGCGCCTGCGCTCTCCGCCCGAAAGTTCGCCCGCAGGCTTTTTTGAAAGCTCGCCGCTTATTCCGAGCCGCGAAAGAAGCTCGTTTGCGCGGTCGTAAGGCGGCTTCATCACAAGGCGGCAGTTTGCCTCGGCGCAAAGCCCTTCGATCAGCCTGTCCTCCTGAAAAACCGTGCCGAAGCGGGTGCCTTTTTTTATTATCACCTCGCCCGAATCGGGCTTTATGAGCGACATTATCAGGTTCAAAACGGTGGTTTTTCCCGAGCCCGAACGCCCCATCAGCGCGGTGCGGGAGCCGTTCTCCAAAGCAAGAGAGAAGCCCGAAAGCACCTGCTGAGCGCCGTATGATTTGTAAACGTTTTTAAGCTCTGTCATTTTTCACTCCCCCTATTTTTCGGCTCAAAAGCCCGAGAAGCAGCATGAAGAGTTTCTCAAAAAGGGTGCTGACGATGATTATTACGGCGGTCCAAGCCAAAAGGTCTCCTGTCTCGAAATAGAGTTTAGCCTTATAAAGCCGCTCGCCGACCGAGCCGGAGGATATTCCAATCACCTCGGCGGCGACTCCGCTTTTCCAGCAAAGTCCGAGCGCGACCGAGCACCCAGAGGCAAGAAACGGCAGCACCTCGGGGAAGTAAATATAAATCAGCGTGCGCAGCCTTCCGATTTTAAAAACGCGGGCCATTTCGAGCAGCTTCGGGTCGGCGCTCTCTATTCCCCCGAGAACGTTAAGATATATCACCGGAAAAACCATTAAAAACGAGATGAACATACTTAAATTGCGGCTGCCGAACCATATTATCGCAAGGATTATGAACGAGGCGACCGGCGTTGCTTTTATCACCGAGGTTATCGGATGCAAAAGTATTTTTATGAGCGAAAACTTAGCCGAAAGAGAAGCCGAAACGCAGCCGACTATCAGCGCCGAGAAAAAGCCGGCGAGTATCCTTAAAGACGAAAACGCCACCGCCGACCAGAACCCGCCCGTTGTGCAAAGCTCGAAAAGCCGCTTGAGGGCGGCGCTCGGCGCGCAGATAATCAAATCGCTTCCGACGTAACGCGCCAAAGCCTCCCAGACTAAAATCCAGAAGGCGACGGCGGCTAAACGGTATATAAAACTTTTGAGATCGGGCTTTTTATCCTTTGAAATAGAAGCTGTCATCGGGAAGCTCTCCTCCGACGGAAGACGGGTCGCTGTTGAACAAAACGCTGAGATAGGCCGAAACGCTCGCCTGCATATCCTCGCCGGTCAGGCAGACGATGTTGCAGTAAGGCAGCGCTTTTTTCGCTACGCCCTCAGCCACGATGTCATATTTTCCGACAAGCGCCGCGGCCTCGTCGTTGTGAGAATTGACATATTCGACCGAAGCCGCATAGTCGCTCATGAACTGAGAGACGGCCTCGGGGTGAGCCTCCAAAAACTCGCTGCGAACGACTGTAACGCCGGTGACGAGCTGTGTGCCGTCGATTTTTTGCCACTCCTCGGTGAGGTCGAAAACGATCCTGAGATTTTCGTTCTGATTCATCGCAACGGTGACATAGGGCTGAGGCAGCACCGCTATCGCGTCGGTAGATTCGGCCATCTTCGCGGCGACCTCGGTGGCCTCGGAAAGATATTCGATATTAACGTCGGCGGCGGGGTCTATGCCGTTTGAGGTCAGAATGTAGTTGAGAACGTATTCCGGCGTGGTGCCCTTGCCGGTCGAATAAATCGTTTTTCCCTTGAGGTCGGCTATCGTCTCAAAGGGCTCCTCGGTGTTTAACGCCGAGGCGGGATCGGACGCCGCAAGAATGTAAAGAACTCCGAGAGTGTTGATATCGAGCACCTTGATGCCCTTTTCGGTCTTTTTGTAGAGCACCGAGGCGAGGTTGCAGGGAACGTTGGCGCAGTCGATTTCTCCGCCCACCAAAAGCCCGACGATCTCGTCGGCGGTGCCGTAAATGGAAACGTCATATTCGGCGGCGGTAAGGCCGTTGTCGGAATCGTCCATCAGCTTGACCATTCCCATGGTGGTCGGGCCTTTCAGAGAAGCTATCCGCACCGAGACCGGCTCGGCCTCGGGGGTATCCGCCTCGGGAACGTCGGCGGAATTCTCGCCCGAAGAGTCGTTTGAAACGACTGCGGGCTCGCCGTCGGCCGAGGGGGTATTGTTCTCGCCGCCGCAGGCGGTAAAGCTCATGACGGCGAGAACCGATGAAAGGATAATAATAAGGAGTTTTCTGAAATTCACGGAAATATACCTCTTTCTGAATTACTTCGGGCCGCGGAGAATTATTCTTCCGCCCGGAAGCTGTTTTATTTCGTTTGAAGCCGCAAGCGCGTTCAGCGCCCGAAAAAGCGACGAGCGTGAAATTCCGAGACGGCGCGCAAGCTCGTCTTTGGGAAAACCGAGCCGAACCTCGCCGTTTTGAGCCTCGGTCTGAAGATAAAGTCTGAGGCGCTCGGTGCTGTCCTGAACCGAGACGAGCCTTAAACGCTCGGCGAGATAAAGCATTTTCTCGTTGCAAAGGCGGACGTAGCGATACATCAGCCCGCTGTCCTCAGCCAAAAGGCGCGCAAATTCCTCTTTCCGTATGAAAAGAACGCTCGAGCGCACTCTTGCCCGCAGAACGGTCGGCATTTTCTCGCGGACGAAAATGTTGCAGATGCCGAACTCGCCCCCTCGGTTCATCACCGAAACCGAGCCCGAATCCGCCGCGCCGACGCTCAGGCTTCCGGTCACCACCACCCCGACGCACTCGACGCCGTTTTGCGTCTCCGAGACGGTGTCGCCCCGCCGAAAGGTCTTTGTGAACGCGCCTTTGAGCGCCGAGGGCGAGATCCCCCGAAAAAGCGACGAGCTTTCAAGCGCCCGCATGACGGCCTCGCGATCCTCCATAGTATATTCCCCCGATGTTTTAAAATTATAACGTAAATGAAAATAAAGTGTAAACTTGTGTGTCATATGATACTATATTTTGAGGGGCGTGTCAAGAGGGTAGAAGATAGATGTTAGAAGTTAGATGTTAGAGTTCAAGGTGTCGCCTTCGGCGACATATTTTAATTTTGTGAATAATGCGGGCGGAGTGGATACTCACAAGGGTGAGTGGGCGTGGTTGAGCGGGTTTGCGGGGGGCGAAGCCCGCGTCCCGCAGGGACGCCGAACGCCCTCAAAGAGGGCGGCGCCGGCGCTTCGCGCCGGAGGCTTCGCCGCGCACCGAGTGCGGGCTAACGCAAATTGAGAAGAGGCGCGCCGAGGCGGCGGGCTGTTGGGCGGGAAAGTGCGGGCGAGGGGGGAAAAGGTATTCGCAAAATCCCGCCTCGGGGCGGAATTTTAGCGAATACTATCGTTTAGTCACCCCACCCCCGCTATGTTGCCTGCGGAGAGGCTGATTTTATGAAGCCCCCGCCCCTCGAGGGGCGGGGGCGTTGCATTTGTCCCTATCCGTAGAAAGTGCGGCGGGGGTGGGGTGACTTAAAATAGTATGAAATCTTACCCGCGTGAGCGGGGAAGATTGAATACCTTTTCTTCTGCGCTATGTCCCTGAACGCTCCATGCGCACAAAGCCCCGCAGGGGCGTTGTGCCACAGACGCGGGGTTTTGTCCAAGAGGACGAGCCGCCGGTTCGGCATGGCGGCGAAAGTCCGATTGGCAACAAAACCAGCTTCTGTTGCCCTCGAGGGGCGGGGGCCTTTGCTTTGCTACCTTTTAGACAAACGTACTGCGGGGGTGGGGTGACTAAAAATAGTATGAAATCTTACCCGCGTGAGCGGGGAAGATTGAATACCTTTTAAGCAGTCGGTTCGGCTCCCGCCAAACGCAGGTATAAATCTCACCCCGTCAGCTTTTCGCCGCAAGGTCTTCACAACAGCGGGGAAGATGAATACCTTTTCCCCCTGCAAACGCCTGTGCCTACGCCCTTCCTCTCATTCCTTCCAAAAACTCCGCCGCAAATTGCACAATTTCAACGAAACTGCACCGTTTGCGGCAGCTTTTTGACGCCGAATCTTGACACGCGGGCAAAAATATGCTATATCAATATTATACATATCATGGGCTAAATGCTTTATTTATGAGATTATTGACGAAAAGAGATGACGGATATGTCGGATCAAAATACTCAAAAATGGAACCTGCTTTTCGGCACCGAATGGAGCAAGATACTTGGGATATGTCCGGAAATCGGCGGTTTTCTCATGAATCACACTACCCGCGAGGTAATTTTGGACGAAAACGCAAAGAAGCTGACCGAATACGGCGACGAGCTTGATTATGACACGATGGCTGACTTTTTGTCATTGATCTCGCAGAAATCCACCTCTTTTGCGAGGCTTTTGCCCTGCGTTTTTTACAAGGACGACGAATTCACCGCCGGAATACTCAGGTGGCACTATGACTTCTCGGGCCAGCAGGCAAAAAATGTCGTGCCGATATTTGAGAAGCCTCAGCTTGTTTCGTCGGTCACAAAAACCAACTCGCCTTATCTTCTTGCGCTGCTCGAATTTTCGATGTCCGACGGCAGCCCGCTGACCGAGGCTCATGTTTTCGGCTCGCTTGCGGCTGTTGGCCGAGCGCTTCCGGGCGATCCGGTGTTCAGCGCGGAATATAAAAACTGCTTCTGGGTCTATCTGCCCGGATTCAGCGGAGACGCCGAGGAATGTATCAAAGCCGCGCAGACCCTTGTCAAAGCCTCGGGGCAGGCCGACGGTCTCGGCGGCGCGAGCATCAACGGAAGGTATATAACCTTCTCGGCGGGAATAGCGATAGTCGGAGGAGCGCCGGAATTAAGGCTTCGCACGGCAGAATTTGCGCTTTATCAGGCAAAGCTCGAGGGAAAAGAAAATATCGTCGTATTCTCGCAGGATCAGTATGACAAATCAAAGGGCGAGTATGAGAAGATGAGCAGGTTCTCGCGGCTTCTCAACGAAAACCTCTTTATATACCATTTTCAGCCGATAGTCAGCGCCCGCGACGGCGAGGTCGTCGCATATGAGATGCTGATGCGTTCCGACAGCAGCATAGGAATGTTCCCGCTTGAGATCTTGGACTGCGCCGAAAAAACACAGCGCCTTTACGATATCGAAAAGGCGACGATCTCGAACGCGCTCGCTATTATGGAGAAGAATCAGGACGTTTTCAAAAAGCGCAAGCTGTATGTAAACTCCATAACCGCGCATATGCTTACCGACGCCGACTGGAACGACCTCGTCAACCGCTATGGCGAGCTTATGGAGAAAATGGTGGTCGAATTCACCGAGCAGACCGAGCTGAGCGATCAGGAAGCCCAGCGTATCCGCGACAGGCTCGGCCGCTCGAACATCAAAATAGCTATCGACGATTTCGGCACCGGCTATTCAAACACCTCTAACCTTATTAAATATAATCCCGACGTTGTGAAGATCGACCGCGTTCTTATTGAGGGAATAGACGGAAAGCCCTCGATAAGAAAACTGGTCTCGGGCTTCATTGAGTTTATTCATGAGAACGGCTATCTCGCGCTCGCCGAGGGCGTTGAGACCTATGAGGAGCTGAGAACGATGATCCAGCTCGGCGCCGACCTGATACAGGGCTTCTATGTATCAAAGCCCAAGCCCGTTATGCTTTACGCGGTGTCGGACAGCATTTGCAAGGATATCGAGACGATAAACCTCATAAATTCCGGCACGATCTCGCGCTTATATCACCCCAAGGACGGCGAAGAGGTTGACCTTTATATGGTCAAGAGCGACGGATATAACACCGTTTTCATCGACGTTCCGAGCGTGACCCTCAAAGGAAGAAAAGACCTTTATCTCGACGTTGTGATAAACGTCAAGAGCGAGGTAAAGACCGATATCACCTTTGAAAACGTTAAGCTGAAAGCCGAATCGTTCGAGTCCCCGATAATGCTTTTGGGAGACAGGGCGGACGTCACCATGCATATCGTCGGCAAAAACGAGCTTGACGGCAAGGGGATTTTGGTACCTAAGCTCGCAAATCTCACCGTCGACGGCAACGGCGAGCTGACCGTTATCTCAAATTCAGAGGATTGCTTCGCAATCGGAGCCGACAGCCAAAGCTCGTTCGGAAACATCGTTCTCAACATGGACGGCGGAAAGCTGCACGTTGTTGCTAACGGCGACAGGGTGACGGCCTTGGGCGGCGGACTTAACGACAATTTCAGCGTTATAAGAATCCTCAGCGGCGATACCGATATCACCTGCTCGGGAAGATATTGCGTCGGAATAGGCGTCGCGAACGGCGGAGCTATCGTTGACATCGACGGCTGCTCCTGCTCGGTAAACTCGACCGCGCCCGACAATGTTGCGATAGGCTCGTTCAGCGGCAAAACCGACATTGAGATCAAGAGCTTCAGCCTGAAAATAGGACTCAGCGGAATAAATCTTGCCGGCGTCGGCTCGCTTGAGGGCGGAAGCGGAAAGGTATCGCTTTACGGCGGCGCGATGACCTCGGAGATGCGCGGCAGAAACATCAACAGCGTCGGCACGAGAAGCGGCCACCTCAACTGCCATTCCTCGGGCGTCAGCTTCAATATGTACGCCGAGGGCGGCTCGGTCTCGGGCATAGGCGACATGACCGGCTCGGGCGACGTGACCCTTGAAAACGGCGGCCTGACCGTAGATTTCAGAACCGGCGAGGGCCTCGCCTACGGCAGCCGCAGCGGTATTACGAAGATAACGAATGTTGATAAGAAGATAAAGATAAATGCGTGAGCGCAGGAAAATAAGGGCAGCCCGAGGGGGCTGCTTTTTTTGATGTTTTGTGCGTTGAGGCGGGTTTGCAGAGGGCGAAGCCCCGCGTCCCGCAGGGACGCCCGCCCGACCCCGCAGGGGTCGGGCGCCGGCGCTTTGCGCCGGAGGCTTCGCCACGAGCCGAGTGCGGATAGGTGCAAACTGAGGGGAAGCGAAATGAGACGACGGGGTGCGTGTGAGCGGCGGCTGAGCGGGGGGAGGGTATCCATATTCCCCACAGCAGCGCCGGCCGCGAGTACATGACTTGTAACACATTTTCATACTTTCTGCGGGGCTGAACAGTTGCTTAAAAGGTATTCCTATTTTCCTCCGCTGGAAAATAGGAATGCTATTTTTAGTCACCCCACCCCCACCATGTTGCCTGCGGGCAGGAAAGATATCGAAGCCCCCGCCCCTCGAGGGGCGGGGGCTTGCCATGTAGTGCTTCACTACAAACTTTTGGCGGGGGGTGGTGATTTTAAATAGTATTAAATCACTTCCTCGAAAGAGGAAGCGATTGAATACCTTTAAAGCAGTTGTTCCGGCTTGCGACAAAAGTTAAATTGG
>X22_European_Rabbit__coassemble_105_pt1 | contig 21532 bp, 16 predicted proteins | sample X22_European_Rabbit__metabat2_low_PE_009 | metagenome-assembled genome bin X22_European_Rabbit | reverse complement strand
CTCTTTTCTGCCCGAAAAGCCGAGGCCCTCCTCGGTGGACGCCTTTATCGAGACATTTTCAACGTCGGCGCCGATTGCCGAGGCGATGGTTTTTCGCATCTCAAAAATGTGCGGTGCCAGCTTCGGGGACTGAGCGATAACCGTCGCGTCGATGTTTGCTATCTCATACCCCTTTTTAGAGACGAGCGCCGACACCCTTTTAAGAAGCTCTATGCTGTTCGCTCCCGAATACTTCGGGTCGGTGTCGGGAAACAGCTTTCCGATATCTCCGAGCGCCGCCGCCCCGAGAATGGCGTCCATTATCGCGTGGGTCAGAACGTCCGCGTCCGAATGTCCCAAAAGGCCCTTTTCGTGAGGTATCTCCACCCCGCCGAGTATCAGCTTTCTGCCCGAGACCAGCTTGTGTACGTCGTATCCGTGACCTATCCTCATTTTACCGCCTCCGAGATATGCCTTTGCAAGCGCGATATCGTCGCGCGTGGTCAGTTTTATGTTTTCATAGCCGCCGAGGGTCAAATGCGGCCTGATCCCCACCGCGTCAAGAAGCTGCGCGTCGTCGGTATAATCACCGGCGGCGTTTTCAAGAGCATAGTTAAACAGCCCGAGCGAGAAGGTCTGCGGCGTTCTCACCGTGAAAAGGTTTTCTCTCGGCGGGCAGAAGCACCTTTCTCCCTCCGAATATCTCACGGTGTCTTTAAGAGGGGTGCAGATTATCGAGCTTGCGAATTCAAAAGCGTCGTCGATCGAGCGGCAAACGTCCTCTTTGCTGACGAGCGGGCGAGCGCCGTCGTGTATCAAAACTATGTCTCCCTCGGCGAGCGCCGCCGCGTTTTTAACGGATTCCGAGCGGGTATTTCCCGCAGGGGCGAAGACCGCCTCTAACCTTAACCCCGAAAGCTCGGCGCGATAGACCTCCCAAAGCGCCGTCGGCGCCGCGACTATCAGCTTTTCGACATATTCGCAGCCGAGCACCGCCTCGGCGCTTCGGCGGATAACGCTTTTTCCGCAAAGAGAAATAAGCAGCTTGTTTTCGCCCATTCTGCTGCCCGAGCCGCCGCAGGCAAGAATTGCCGAGGTCCTTTTTCCGGCGGGAATAAACCGAGATATATCCAATGCGCTCACCCCTTTTTGATACTTTTATAATATATCCGCGCTGCCCGATTGTCAAGAACGCAAAAATGTAATTTTTCTGTAATCATGCCGCCGAAATTGTAAACGAAGCGTAACAAATTGTAATCGCTCTGTTCTTGAATCCGCGAAAAAACGTGCTATACTTAAATTATACCGAAAGAAGCGGTGTATACAATTTCTCAAAGGAGGCGTTTTAAATATGAAAAGCACAAAGCTCAGCATTGTAAACTCGGTCGTCGCGGGAATACTTATCTGCGCGATGCTCGCCGCCTGCGGAGCAGTTGAAAAGCAAAGCGCGGCGTTTTCCGACGGCGGGTCAAACCTGCCCGTTACGGAGGATATGACCGAAAGCGCCGCCCCCGAAACTCAGCCTGCGCCAAGCGAAGAAACGCCCGAGACCGAAGCGCCCGTTACCGAAGCGGAGACGAGCGAGCCCTCGGAAATCTCCGAGCCCGAGCCGACGGAAACCGAACCCGAGCCCGAGGAAGAACCGTTTTTTTCCGAATCCGACGCGGCGTCGATCGTAGTGGATACTGCGGCGGGGCTTCTGGGATATCCTTATAAATCGGGCGGCAGCTCGCCCGACGAGGGCTTTGACTCCTCTGGATTTACATATTACTGCATGAGGGCCGCGGGCATAAATTTTCCCCGACAGATAAGCGATCAGCTTGAATCGGGCATAAAAATTGCCTATCAGGATCTTATGCCGGGCGATGCGGTTTATTTCTCTCACGAGCCGGGCGAAGAAGCGGGCTTCTGCGGAATATATCTGGGCGGCGGACTTATAATCTATTCTCCGGTGCCCGACGAGTTCGTCAAAACCTCGAACATCACCACAAACTACTGGACCTCGAGGTTCGTCACGGGTATAAGACCCGAAAACTAAGCCATTTTCCATCCTCCTTACTTTCATTTTCATAAAAAGCCGGCAGAGTCGTTCAAAAGCGGCTCTGCTGCTTTTTGTTGGCGCGTAAAGAAAACAGAGGGAAGAGGTCGGATTGTCAGAGTTCGATGCTGAGAATAGGCGCCATGAGAGGGGAAAAGGTATTCAATCTTTCCCTCTGCCGAGGTAAAGATTTCATGCTATTTTAAGTCACCCCACCCCCTCCGCACGTTTGTCCAAAAGGCAGCAAGCGAGCGCCCCCGCCCCTCGATGGCAACAGAAGCTGGTTTTGTATCCAATTGGGCTTCGCCGCCATGCCGAATTGGCGGCTCGTCCTCTTGGACAAAACCCCGCGTCTGTGGCACAACGCCCCTGCGGGGCTTTTGTGCGCATGGAGCGTTTTGTAACATAGCGAGCGGGGGGTGGGGTGCTAAACGATAGCATTCTTCTTACCCGCGTAAGCGGGGAAGATGATACCTTTTACCTCCCCTCGTCCGCAATTCTCCGCCCAACCGCCCTTCGGCTCGGAGCGTTTTCTCTCAACTTATGCAAACCCGCACGCAGTGCAGGGCAAAGCGCCTTCGCCAAAATAGCGGCGACACACCGTTCGCCGGACGGATTATTTCGCCCCACGTTCCCACAAACCTTTTCAACCCCCTTGACAACCGGCACTGATTGTGATAATATAAGCACCGTCAAAACAGGGGGGCTTGTGTTACAAGCTGAGATAGAGCTGTTAGTTCTGACCCTTTACCTGATTCGGTTAGTACCGACGTAGGGAGCTTTTGCTTTATTATGTTGATTTGCCCTCAGGAATGACAAAAATCATTTTGGGGGCTTTTTCATTTGCCCCGCCCTTAAAGGAGGAAAATAAAATGAAAAACAAAAAACTTCTCACCCTCGTCGAGGGCGCCGTCATGGTCGCCCTTGCAACCGTTCTCTGCTTCATAAGGATCGTCAGATTCCCTTGGGGCGGCTCGGTCACGCTGCTTTCGATGCTTCCGATAACGATTTACAGCATTCGCCGCGGCGTAAAATGCGGTCTGCTCGCTTCGTTCGTCTTCTCGCTGATTCAGTTTTTGCAGGGCGTTATGGACGGTCTTTTCGGCTGGGGGCTTACCGGCGGTATGCTTATCGCCTGCATTCTCTTTGACTACATAGTCGCTTTCACGGTTTTAGGTTTTGCCGGAGTTTTCGGCAACAAGAGCTTTGGCAGAATGATCGCCGGCACCGTTCTTGCGATATTCCTCCGCTATGTCAGCCATGTTATCAGCGGAGCAGCGGTCTGGCACTCGATCGGCAACATCTGGGAGGCGTTCTATACCGAGAACGAGTGGGTTTACAGCATCGTTTACAACGGCGTTTATATGGGCATTGAGCTTGTCCTGACCGTCGCCGTGACGGTGGCGCTTCTGAAGCTGCCGCAGACCAAGCAGTTTGTCTCGCCGAAGGATTGAGAGGTAAAAGGTATTCCCATTTTCCGCAAGGAAAATGGGAATGCTATCGGGAGTCACCCCACCCCCCGCAGTACGTTCGTCGGATAGGGACAAATGAAGATGCCCCTCCCCTTTAAAGGGGAGGGGGCGGGGCAGCGTATCTCAAAACACCCGCAATCTCAAAAACCGTTCGCATTTCTGCGAACGGTTTTTTCACGTATTCCGGTCCTGCCTTACTTTTTCCCGAACAGGTTTTTCAGGCCGCCCAGCTTGTCACCGATGTCGTCGAGCGCGACCTTTGCCTTGATGCCGTCAACTACCTTCTGAAGCTGATCGTCCGGCAGATCGACGCCCGCAAGCTCCTCGACGGTCTTGACAGGCTCCTTTTTGAACTGTTCGAGCAGCTTGTCGTCGTTCTGAATCTTTGCAACGACCTCCTCGACCTTGTCCTTGATCTCCTTGATGTCCATAATTTGCACCTCCGCAGAAATTTTATGATAAAAGTATATACCCGAGCGAAGATTTTGTCAATATTTTTCCCTGTGTCCCTTCGCCCTTGCCCCTCGTTTTTATTCTCATTTCAAGAGAAGCCGCGCGATATGTGCAAAATATACAAATTCATGACTTAAACTTCTCCGAAATTCACGGCAGAGAATTTTTAAAACCCCTTGCAATTTTGATATGCGGGTGGTATAATCTTGGTACTAAGTGGTAATTAGTGCATTTTAGCGGTAAAATTCTCAGGAAAGGGGATGAAATCTGTTGCAGAGCACGGTTGACGCATCAAAAATGATGAGCGGCGAGCTGCCGTACACTATCGACTCAAAGGGAAGAATGAGCTTTCCGCAGCGCTTCCGCGACGTCTTGGGCGACAGATTCATTCTCACGCGAGGGGCGGATCACCGCCTTGTCGCATATTCGGAAGAAAGCTGGAACTCCCTTATGCTTCGCATTTCGCAGATGCGGGAGGGCAGGGAGAAGGAGATTTTAAAGCAGATCTATATCAAGGGCGCGATACCGGTCGAGGCCGACAAGCTGGGAAGGATACTCGTTCCGCAGGCGCTTCGCGAATACGCCCGCCTTTTGAAGGACGTCTATGTCGTCGGCGCGATGGATACCGCCGAGATCTGGGACAAAGACGCCTATGAGAGCTTTACTCAATCGATAGCCCCCGAGGAGCTTTACGGAGCGCTTTCGGCTTTGGAGATTTGATTTTGTGGAATTCAAACATCTTCCCGTCCTTTTGGACGAATGTATAGACGGTCTTAACATAAGACCGGACGGAATATATGTAGACGGCACCGCGGGCGGCGGAGGGCATTCTTATGAGATAGCAAGGCGTCTCGAAAAAGGGCTGCTCATCGCCATTGACCGCGATCCCGACGCCGTTAAAGCCGCAGGGGAAAGGCTTTTCGGGCTGAACGCGAGGGTTGTCAACTCAAACTACTGCGAAATGGACAGAGTTGTGCGCGGGCTCGGATACGGCGGGGCCGACGGTATTCTTTTGGATCTCGGGGTATCGAGCTGGCAGCTCGACAACCGCGAAAGGGGCTTTTCCTATCACGACGACGCGCCTCTCGATATGCGCATGAGCCGCGAGGGAATGAGCGCCCGCGACGTCGTCAACAATTATTCCTTTGAAGAGCTCAGCCGTATAATTTATGAATACGGCGAAGAAAGATACGCCAAAAACATTGCCTCCAATATAGTAAAGTTGCGTGAATCAAATCCCATCGAATCTACTGCGGAGCTGGCTGAGATAATCAGGCAGTCGGTTCCGCAGAAGGCTCGGCGGGATCGCAACCCGTCAAGAAAGACCTTTCAGGCCATAAGAATTGAAGTAAACAACGAGCTCGGATTTCTTTCCGAGGCGCTTGATCGGGCGTTCGACCTTCTGAACGTCGGCGGACGGTTTGCGATAATAACGTTTCATTCGCTTGAGGACAGGCTGGTGAAGCAGCGCTTCGCCGATTTTTGCCGAGGCTGCACCTGTCCGCCCGAATTTCCGGTCTGCGTTTGCGGAAAAACCCCGAGCGCAAGGCTTATCACCAAAAAACCTATCGAGCCGAGCGAAGAAGAGCAGCGAATAAACCCGCGCTCGCGTTCGGCAAAGCTGAGGATAATAGAAAAAATCAAGGACAGAGACATCTGACTTTTTGGGAGGGCTGAAAAATGGCGTCACGCGGCAATCTTGCTTACGACCTTTCGGTATACGAGCCGAAAAAAGCGCCCAACCCCGCCGAGGAAAAGCGAAGCGACATCAAGGTTAAGAAAAATCCCGTGCCGGTGGTTCGCCGCGAAAGCGCCTTCAAGTTCACGGTCAGGGCGTTCTTTATCCTTGCGGTCATGTGCGCGGTTTTATACGGCAAGGTCGAATCCAACGCGCTTTTCAACGAGATAAGCGACCTTGAGGATCAGCTCGCAAGCCTTCAGAGCGAAAACATAACCCTCGCCGCCGAATACGAGGCGAGAACGTCTCTTAAAAACGTCGAGGATTACGCCGAGAACGTTTTGGGACTCAAAAAGCTCGACAAGGCGCAGATCGAGTATGTCGAGATACCGGGCGACACGGTTATCGAGAAAGTCGAGATCGAGAACAAGAACATATTTATCCGCATCAGAAGCTGGTTCAACGAGATAAAGGAGCATCTTGGTGCGTAAGCGGAATATAAACGCCGCGTTGTTAATAAGATAATACGGACAGGAAAAAAGTTGAGCTTTGCAAATATATCAGCGTGGCGGGCTTGACTTTTTGCTTATAATCAAACTTTCCCGGGAGGGTCGAGGTCTTGGAAAAGGCAGTTTCGCCGATGAAATCAAAATTCTGGCTCGTCGTCGTTTTCGCGGTAATGGTCGCGATAATGGCGTATATTTCCTATACGATGTATAACGTAGCGGTCCGTGAGAGCGGAAAATATCAGGCGATGGCGAACGACCAGCAGTTCAAGACCATGACCGTGACCGCGAACCGCGGCTCGATTTACGACCGAAACGGTCAGGTGCTCGCTCAGAGCATAACCGTTTATACCATCTACGTCGATCCTATCGTATATCAGGAGCGCGACCGCGACAACGAAAATCTCATCGTCGGCACTCTCGTCCAAAACCTCGGAGTCACCGACAGCGAAGTCAGGGAGAAACTCTATCAGAACAACCGCTATCAGGTCATAGCAAGAAATATCGACAAAGCCACCGCGGTCGCCATTTCAAACGTAATGGCGGACGCAGGCATAACCTCTGTCGTCGCTTCTCCGACGGCAAAGCGCTATTACCCCAACAACGACCTCGCCGCAAACGTCATAGGGCACCTTCACTATGACGGCTACGGCATTTACGGCCTTGAGAGCTATTACGACGACTATCTCACCGGCGTTGACGGAAAGATCATCACCGCGATAGACGCTTTCGGAAAAGAGATTCAGTATCGCTATAAGCAGAGCTACGACGCTCAGGACGGCGACTCGATTTATACAAATATCGACACTACTATCCAGTATTATGTAGAGAAGGAGCTCAAAGCGGCGGTAGATTCAAACCACGCGAAAGAAAAGGGCTGCGCGATAGTCATGGAGGCAAAGACCGGCAAGATTCTTGCAATGGCTACCGAGCCGGACTATGACCTCAACAACCCCGCCGAGATATACGACGCCGAGACTGCGGCGCAGCTTGCAGAGATCTTAAGCACTCAGGGCGAGGAGGCTTATAACGCCGCTCGCTCGGACGCTTGGAACCGCCAGTGGACAAACAAAGCGATATCCACGCTTTACTTCCCAGGGTCGGTCTTCAAGGTCGTCACCGGCTCGGCGGCGCTTGAAGAGCACGCCATTTCGCCTTTAAGCGACACGTTTTACTGCAACGGCTCGGTCACCGTCGTCAAGGGCGTTCCGCCAATCCACTGCTGGACCACGAGCGGCGGCCACGGCGAGCAGAATTTCGTTCAGGCGATGACCAATTCCTGCAACCCGGCGTTCATAGCTATCGGCCAAAAGCTCGGCGCAAAGGCTTTTACCGACTATTTCAAAGCGTTCGGGCTCACTGAAAAGACCGGCATCGATCTTCCCGCCGAGACCGACAGCATCTATGTTCCCTATTCGAGGATAACCACCCTCGACCTTGCGACGAGCTCGTTCGGTCAGACCAACAAAATAACCCCGCTTCAGATGATAACCGCCTATGCCGCGGTAATAAACGGCGGCTATCTCGTCACGCCTTATATCGTCAACAAAATCGTCGACGCCGACGGCAACATCGTCAAGCAGTTCGAGCCGACTATCAAGCGTCAGGTCATCTCCGAGGAGACCTCGGCCATAATGCGGAGCACCCTTGAGACCGTCGTTACGACGAATCAGGGCTCGAACGTTTATATCAAGGGCTACAACATCGGAGGAAAATCCGGCACCTCTCAGAAGCTCGACCTTCCGGGCGGAGAGACCCGCTATGTTTCCTCATACTGCGCGTTTTACCCCGCCGACGACCCCGAGATAATCATGCTCGTTATGATAGACGAGCCGACCGCCGGAAGATATTACGGCTCGGCAGTCGCGGCGCCGGTCGTTTCAAACTCTCTTACGGAAATTCTTCCCTATCTCGGATATTATGCGGAATACAGCGAGGAGGACCTTGAAAACCTCGACGTGAACGTCCCCGATCTGATAAATTCCGATGTTTCCTCCGCCATTTCGACCCTTGAGGCGCTCGGTCTTTCGGCCGAGACCGTCGGCTCGGGCGAAAAGGTCGTCCGTCAGGTCCCCGCGACCGGAAATTCGATGCCCAAGGGCTGCACGGTGGTGCTTTATACCGAAAGCGACGTCGAGCCGGAATACGTCTATGTTCCCGATCTGACCGGAAAAACGCTTGAATACGCGAACAAAAAGCTCGCCGATCTCGGGCTGAATTTAAAGCCTCTCGGCGGAGCCGCAAGAAAAGCCGGAGCGACCTGCTCGGGCGTAATGAACTATAAAGACGAATACGTCGAGGTCGGCACCGTCATCGAGGCTTACTTCATCGTAAACGACGAGACGGGCTGATCAAGGCCGCAATTTGTCATCAGGATATAAGAGGTATATTATGAGACTTTCAGAACTTTTGAAGGGCGTTGCCGAAACAGATCTTCCGAATATTGAAATAACGGGACTTTTCTCCGATTCCAGAAAGGAAATGGGGGAGGGAAGTCTCTTTGTCTGTCTTTCGGGCAGAAATTTCGACGCTCACCTTGCCGTTCCCGAGCTTTCAAAAAAAGGGGTGTCGGTTTTTGTCGTCGAGCGCGACTGCGGCATAAAAAATCAGGTGATAGTGCCCGATACCCGCGAGGCGCTTTCGCTTCTGTGGGCTAACTTCTGCGGCAACCCTCAGCGCGAGATGAAAATGGTTGCCGTTACCGGCACAAACGGAAAAACCACCATAACGACGGTCATAAAGAAAATGCTTAGCGCGCTCGGGCACAAGGTCGGGCTTATAGGCACCTGCGGCGACGAGATAGGCGACGAGTTTTTGCACTCAGAGCGCCTTGCGCCGTCAACTCCCGAGCCTGCCGACTTTTATCCTCTTCTGAGAAAAATGGCGGACGCCGGCTGCGAATACTGCGTTATGGAAGCAACTTCACAGGGCCTTGTACAAAAAAGGCTCGCCGGGGTAAGGTTCGAGGTCGCGGCGTTCACCAATCTCACTCAGGACCACCTCGACGTGCATGGGACGATGGAAAACTATTATCAGGCGAAAAAGACGCTGTTTTATCAGTGCGGCAAGGCGCTTATAAATATCGACGACCCCTACGGCGAGAGGCTTTTTGGCGAGTTAGAGTGCGAAAAATACAGCTTTTCAATTGATAAAGAAGCCGATTTTTCCGCCGACGCCGCCTGTTTAAGGCCCCACGGCTCGATTTACTGGTACTGTCACGGTCATAAGGCATATAAGACCGAGATACGCCTGCCCGGCGGCTACAACGTTTCAAACACCCTCTGCGCGCTTGCCTGTCTTCAGCTTTTGGGCTTTTCGCCCGAGGACGCCGTGCCGATAATAAAAGATATCGATGGCGTTCGCGGTCGGTGCGAGGTCGTTCCGACCGGCAGGGATTTCACCGTAATTCTCGACTATGCGCATTCGCCCGACGCACTTGAAAACATTCTCGGAAGCGTAAAGGAGTGCGCTTCGGGCAGGGTCGTATGTCTTTTCGGCTGCGGAGGAAACCGCGACCCGATAAAGCGCCCGATAATGGCGCGGGCTGCGGCAAAATACGCCGATTTTCTGATAATCACCTCCGACAATCCCCGAAACGAAGACCCCCACGCGATAATAACAGATATCCTCGAAGGTCTTATCGGGACAAAAACCGAGTATATTGAAATAGACAACCGCCGCGAAGCGATCTTCTGGGCGATAAAAAACGCCCGCCCCGACGACACCATCGTGCTTGCCGGAAAGGGTCACGAGGATTATCAGATACTCGCCGGCGGGGTGAAGATACATTTCGACGAGCGCGAAATAGTCAAAGAAGCGCTTGAAAGTCTCGACTGAAAGCAAGGGAAGGAAAAGCTATGCCGTTTTGGATAAATCTGATAGCAGCAGTTGTTTCGGCGGTCGTCTCCGCGGGCTTCGGCGCAATATTGATACCTTATCTCAAAAAGCTGAAGGTCGGCGCTCACATTCTTGAAATAGGTCCCCGCTGGCAGAAGGACAAAGAGGGCACCCCGCTGATGGGCGGCTTCATGTTTATTCTCTCAACGGTTGCCGTTTCGCTCCTCGTCTATTTTATTATTTTAAAATACCGCGAGCAGAATCTCATCGAGCAGCCGAAAAACGCGCTTTGGCAGCTTCTTGCGGGGCTCGGCTCGTCGCTGCTTTTCATGCTTATCGGCTTTGCGGACGATTACATAAAGGTCGTCAAAAAAAGAAATCAGGGCTTCAACGCAAAGGCCAAAAGCCTTTGTCAGGCGGTAGTGGTCGTTTTGATGCTCGTCGCAAGATATTTCCTCGGCGGAAAAACGACGGTCGTTATACCCTTTGCCGGCGAGGTCGATTTCGGAGTTTTCTATTACATAATAATGGCGATAGCGATCTACGGCTTTGTGAACGCCGTAAATCTCACCGACGGAGTAGACGGTCTTTGCGCCTCGGTGACTCTTGTATATTCCGCCGCGTTCACGCTGATATTCGCGGTGCTCGGCAACTGGGAATATTCTGCCTTTGCGACGGCGCTTGCCGGCGGCTGCCTCGGCTTTTTGGTCTGGAATCTGCACCCCGCTAAGGTCTTTATGGGCGACACCGGCTCGATGTTTTTGGGAGGGTGCGTCGTTGCGTTCGGCCTTGCGAGCGGGCTTGAGCTTTTGATACCGCTTGTCGGAATAATTTATTTCGCCGAGGCCATGAGCGACGTCATTCAGATAGGAAGCTATAAGCTGAGGCACAAAAGGGTCTTCAAAATGGCCCCGATACACCATCATTTCGAGCTTTCGGGCTGGAGCGAATATAAAATAGTCTTTGTATTTTCCGGAATAACTCTCGTCGCGGGATTTTTGGGAATACTCGCCGCGGTTATATATTCGGCGCAATAACCAACGCTTGCTGAAAGGGGGGCTGCCGCCATGGCGGGGCAGAGATATAATTACATACTCAGCCATGAGGGCGAGGGCGGCTCCGAAGCTGCCGCAAGCGTTTCAAAGCCCGTCTCGGCCGAGAAGAACGCTAAAAAAGAGAAAAAGAAGACAAAAGAGCCGGGTCTTAGGTTTTACGACGGCAATCTCGACATGGTGTTCTTTGCGGTCGTCATCGTTCTTTTGGTCTACGGCATAATCATGATGTTCTCCGCAAGCTACATCGCGGGGCTTTCCTCTCCCGCCCACGACGGTTATATGTATGTCCGCACTCAGGGCATAGCGGCCGTCGCCGGCGTTGTGATGATGGTGATAATCTCGTTTTTTGACTATCACATTCTGATGAACTCAAAGATAGTTTTGTTCGGTTTTCTGGGCGGCGCAGCGCTTCTGACATATACCTCGTTCTTCGGAGATGCAGTTGCGAGAGCGAGGCGCTGGATAACGATAGGCGGCTCGCCCGAGGGCGGCGGACTTTCGATCCAGCCGTCAGAGCTGATGAAGCCGATAATGATAATCTTTTTGGCGTTTTTACTCTCAAAGGTCCAAAGCGCCGGCTTCGGCAAAAAGGATATCTGGCGCTATGTCTTCGTATTCTCGGCGATATGCCTGAACATGGTTTTGCAGCGCCATATGTCGGGCCTGCTTCTGATGGTCGTCATAGGTTTCATGGTGCTTTTCATCGGCGGAATGCCGATAAAAGAGATAGTGCGCCTCGGTGTGATACTCGGCGTGCTCGGAATAGTCGGCATAGCGGTGATAAGCGCGCTCGGAATAGTCGATCTTTCCTATGTTCTTGACCGCTTCACAAGTATGTCCACCGCCGACAGCGGCGAGATGACCGCCGAAAACTGGCAGACCGCCCAATCGCTGATAGCGATAGGCTCGGGCGGGTGGTTCGGTCTCGGCTTCGGCGAATCGAAGCAAAAATACAACTGGCTGCCCGAATCGCAAAACGACTTCATCATCTCGGTCATAGTCGAAGAGCTCGGCTATCTCGGCGGGCTTGTAGTAATAATCCTCTTCGGGCTTTTGATCTACCGCGGATTTTACATCGCAAAAAAAGCGCCCGACAAATTCGGGATGTTGATAACCGCGGGCATAACCTTCCACATAGGTATTCAGGCGCTTTTGAACATCGGAGTCGCCTGCAACGCTTTCCCGAACACCGGAATCTCGCTTCCGTTTTTCAGCTCGGGCGGAACCGCGCTTTTGATACAGCTTGCGGAGATGGGCGTTGTTTTAGCAGTGTCAAGACAGTGTGAAATATAAATGGCGCGCCGCAAAACCGCTTTTTTCGAGGCGGCTTTTGCGGCTTCGCCGAAAATTTTGACGGGAGAATTTTATGTTAAGAGTCATTCTTTCCGGCGGAGGGTCGGCGGGACACGTCAACCCCGCCCTTGCGATCGCCGAAATAATCCGCGAAAACCGCCCCGACGCCGAATTTCTCTATGTCGGCACGCCGAACGGAATGGAGCACAGGCTCGTCGAGAGCGAGGGCTTTCGCTTTGCACCGATGAAGGTGGCCGGGTTTCAGAGAAAGCTGACGCCGAAAAACATCGCAAGAAACATCAAAGCGGCGTCATATCTTCTGACCGCCGACGGCAGGGCGAAGAAGATAATCCGCGATTTTAAGCCCGATATCGTCATCGGAACGGGCGGCTACGTCTGCGGGCCGATCGTGCGAAAGGCCGCAAAAATGGGCGTAAAAACGCTCATTCACGAGCAGAACGCCTTTCCGGGGCTGACCACCAAGCTGCTTTCTGCGGACGTTGACAGAATAATGTTGACCGTCGGAAAAGCCGCCGAGCGCCTTGACGAGGGCGTTCGCGAAAAATGCGTGGTGACCGGGCTTCCGGTGCGAAAGGGCTTTTCCGAGGAGAAAATGTCAAAATCCGAGGCGAAACGCGCCCTCGGGCTCGACGATTCGGTATGCGTTCTCTCGACCGGCGGAAGCCTCGGCGCAAGGGCTATAAACGAGGCGGCGCTCGAGCTTATGGAGTGGTATATCCGCGACGGAGTAAAGGTCAATCACATACACTCGTTCGGAAAAAATAACCGCGAGGAATTTGAAAGGCGGCTCGCCGAAAAGGGCATCGACCTTTCTTCGCACCCGAATTTCATCGTCAAAGAGTATATCGACAATATGTCCACCTGCATGGCGGCGGCAGACCTTATAATAAGCCGCTGCGGCATGGGCGCGCTCACCGAGATCGAGGCCGAGGGCAAGGCGTCGATTCTGATACCGTCGCCCTATCTTGCCGAAAATCATCAATATTACAACGGCCTTGTGCTTCAAAGCGCGGGCGCGGCCGTTTTATACGAGCAAAAGGACATCACTCCCGGGCTTATAACCGAAACGGTGCGGGGGCTTATCAACGACCCCCACGCGCTCAACGAGATGTCGGCTCATGCCGGCGAGCAGTTCATAAAAGACACGCCCGAGAGGATCTGGAAAGCGATTGAGGAAACGCTCGGATAAAAAGTAGCAATCTTCTCCCCCGAAACATATTATGCAACGAAGAAAAAGTCGCATAATACGTTGAAAAGGGGATATTGCGGTGACTGAGTCAAGGCTTTACATAGAGGGCGGCAGAAAAATTCAGGGCGAGATAAGCGTTCACGGAGCCAAAAACAGCGTTTTGCCGGTTTTGGCGGCTACGCTTCTTTCGGGAAGCGTCTGCGTGATACATAACTGTCCGGCGCTGTCCGACGTTTTTTCCTCCTGCCGAATACTACGTTCGCTCGGCTGCAAGTGTCGGCGCGAGGGCTCGACCGTTGAGATCGACGCCAAAACGATTTCCGACTATGAGATCAGCGAGAATCTTATGAGGGAGATGCGCTCGTCGATAGTTTTTCTCGGGGCGATACTCGGCAGGCTGCGAAGGTGCAGGCTGTCCTTTCCCGGGGGCTGCGAGCTTGGGCCGAGACCCATTGACATTCACCTTGCCGGTTTAAGAAAGCTCGGCGCAAAGATATATGAAGACCACGGAGTTTTGGACTGTTCTTTCGGCGGAACGGTTTTGGGAGCCGACATAACGCTGCCGCTTCCCTCGGTCGGCGCGACCGAAAATATCATGCTCGCGGCGGTTTTGGGCTCGGGCGAAACGGTGATAAGAAACGCCGCCCGCGAGCCAGAGATAGTCGATCTTGCGGGGTTTTTGAACGCCTGCGGAGCCGAGATATCGGGGCAGGGGAGCTCAACTGTGACGATAAAGGGGGTCTCCTCGCTTCACGGGTCGGAATATACCGTAATGCCCGACCGCATCGTTGCGGCGACATATATGGGAGCGGCGGCGATCACCGGCGGCGAGCTTATGCTCAAGGGCGTAAGGCCCTCGGATATGTATTCGACCGTTTCGGTTTTCGAGCAGATGGGCGCAAACGTCTATCCCTATGCCGACCGAATATACATCAGCGCAAAAAAGCATCTCTCGGCGATAAAAACCGTCCGAACTATGCCATATCCGGGCTTTCCGACCGACTGCCAGCCGATAGTCATGGCGGTTTTGACGAAAGCGCGGGGGACCTCGATGATAGTAGAGAACATTTTTGAGAACCGTTTCCGCGCCGCCGCCGAGCTCAGAAGAATGGGCGCGGACATCAAGGCAGAGGGCAAGGTAGCGGTGATAGAGGGCGTTCCGAGGCTTTCGGGCGCGGCGACCGTCGCCACCGATCTTCGGGCGGGCGCGGCGCTTGTAATCGCGGGTCTTGCCGCCGAGGGCACCACCACCGTAACGAACATACACTATATCGACCGAGGCTACGAGTCGATCGAGACCGCGCTTCGATCTGTCGGCGCAAAGATAAGGCGCGCTTAGCCGCCGCGGGCGCCCCTTTTTGCGGACGGCTCCGCCGTCCGCGCCCCGCGGGGGCTTCGCCCCCGCGGGCCCGCCCCCTTCGGGGGGCGGAAAAAGGGGCGCGAGCGGCTCCGAAGGCGCGGGGAAAACAATAAAGGTCGTGAAAAAATGAAAGACGTCGTAAAGGTATCAAAACCCGCCTCGGGCTCGGGCAGGCCCCGCCGCCGCAGGCGCAATATGTCGCTTTATTATCTCATGCTCGTGGCGATATGCGTCGTCATCTTTCTGGTACTTTCCCGCACGATACTTTTCAACATCGACGAATACATAGTAAGCGGCAACAGCATCTATTCCGTCGATCAGATCCTTTCCGCGGGCGGTCTTCGCTACGGCAAAAATATGTACGGCATAAATCTCGACCGCACCGCCGACCGGATCAAGAACAATTTGATCTATATCGAGGACGTAAAACTTTCGCGCAAACTTCCCGACAAGTTTATAATCGAGGTCTCCGAGGCGACCGCCTATGCCTGCTGCGAATACGAGGGCTCGCGCTATGCGATAATAACCCGAAGCGGCAGATATCTTGAGACCGAGCAGCTCGGCGCGCGCGCGGGGCTCATTCAGATAACCGGCATGGAGCTCAAAAACGTTGCGCTCGGCGAAGATTTTGAGTCGGCCGACGAGGCGAAAAAGACGATAATCCTCTCGCTTCTTGATTCTATCGACGAGATATGCCCCGGAAAGATAACGGCTATCGACATGACCGACCGCACCAACATCATCATGACCTATGACGACAGGATAACCGTCGATTTCGGAAGCTCGCTCGACTATGAGTACAAGCTGAAGTATATCCACGCGCTTATCGAGGAAAATCTCGAACCCGAGGCCGAGGGAACGGTGATATATCACAGCTCGGCGGCGGGCGCGTCGTTCATCAGAAAAGAGGATATCGAGCTTACCGAGCAGGAGAGAAAGGCGGCGGCAGACGCTCAGACCAGCGCCCCCGAGACGGAAGAAAACCCCGAATAATGACCTCGGACAGAATTTGATAAAACTTTCCTGAAAATTATTTCAAAAAACTATTGCCAAGCGCAAAGTTTTGTGGTAGTATAATACTATATTTAGTTTTGAACCGCGAGATTTATGATTATATATGGATATTGGAGGAAGTCGAAATGGGATTCATTATGGAAAACGAAGGAATTGATTTGGCCAAGATCAAAGTAGTCGGCGTTGGCGGAGGCGGCGGAAACGCCCTTAACTGTATTGTTTCCACCGGAATCCAGAATGTCGAGTATATCGCGGTCAACACCGACGCGCAGGCGTTGAAGAACTCCAAAGCCACCGTCAAGATCCAGATAGGTCAGAAGCTGACCCACGGTCTCGGCGCAGGGGGAAGACCCGAAGTCGGCGAGGGAGCCGCTCAGGAGAGCAAAGACGAAATATGCGACGCACTCAAAGGCGCCGACATGATATTCATAACCGCCGGAATGGGCGGCGGCACCGGAACCGGCGCGGCGCCCGTCGTTGCCGAGATAGCGCGCGACATGGGCATTCTCACCGTTGCGGTCGTCACAAAGCCCTTCCAGTTTGAGGGCGCAAAGAAAATGGCTCAGGCCGAGCGGGGCATCGACGCGCTTTTGAAAAACGTCGATTCGCTCGTCGTGATACCCAACCAGAAGCTGCTCACCGGCAAAGAGAATCTGACCATGCGTCAGTCGTTCGCCCTTGCCGACGATATACTTAAAACCGCCGTGCTTTCGGTCACCGAGCTGATTCTTCGTCACGGCGAGATCAACGTCGATTTCGCCGACGTTCAGACGATAATGAAAGACGCCGGCTACGCTCACATGGCCATCGGTCACGGCGAGGGCAAGGACAAGGTCACCGACGCCGTTCAGCAGGTCATCTCCAGCCCGCTGCTTGAGACTTCGATCAAGGGCGCAAGGCGGCTGCTCATCAACATCACGATGTCAGAGGATATCGTCGCGGGCGAGATCGCAGAGCTCACCGACACCATCACCAAGGCTGCCGCCGAGGACGTCAACCTCATCTTCGGCGCCGACTTCAAGGAAGACCTCAACGACGCTATCGACCTCATCGTTATCGCGGCGGACTTCGACGAATATCAGCCCGAGCCCGAAACCCCGGAGGGCGACGAGCAGAGCGCCGACGGCGACGATCCCGCAAAGCCCTCGGGCGACCCGTTCTATGACGGCCTCTGGAGCTTTTTGAACAACAAGTAAAAACACAGCCAAAGGCGGTTGCGAAAAGCAGCCGCTTTTTGATTTTGAGGAAAGGCCGATGGTTAAAAGGTATTCATCTTCCCCAAGGGAAGATGAATGCTATTGGGAGCCACCCCACCCCCGCTACGTTGCCTGCGGGCAGGCTGGTTTTGTGAAGCCCCCTCCCCTTGAGGGGAGGGGGCGGGGGCAATTACCCCACAACTCTCCCCTCACCAATCCCCTCATTTTCCGGTTGACATTTTCTCAAAATTATAATATACTGTCTATAAGATGTCGCAGAATGCGCCGAAGCGGGCGCTTTAAAACACACGAAAGGAAATGAGAATTTATGGGCAAATATTTCGGGACCGACGGTTTTCGCGGCGAGGCGAACGTCGGGCTGACCGCAGACCACGCGTACAAGGTCGGAAGATTTCTCGGTTGGTATTACGGCGAGATAAAGCGCCTTTCCGGCTCGGATGAGCCCGCAAGGATCGTCATCGGAAAGGATACGCGCCGTTCAAGCTATATGTTTGAATACGCCCTCGTCGGGGGTCTCACCGCTTCGGGAGCCGACGCCTATCTTCTTCATGTGACCACCACGCCCTCCGTCGCTTACATAACCAAGGTCGATGATTTCGACTGCGGAATAATGATCTCGGCGAGCCACAATCCGTTTTATGACAACGGCATTAAGCTGATAAACAAAAACGGCGAGAAGATGGACGAAGAGACAATTCTTCTCATTGAGGATTATATCGACGGCAAGCTGCGCGCTTTCGGCAAGAATCTCTCCGAGATACCCTATGCCCGCCGCGAGAAGATCGGAAGCACCGTCGATTACGTCGCGGGAAGAAACCGTTATATAGGTTATCTTATTTCCCTCGGCATATATTCCTTCAAGGGAGTAAAGGTCGGGCTCGACTGCGCTAACGGTTCAAGCTGGAACATCGCGAAAGCGGTTTTTGACGCTTTGGGAGCAAAGACCTACGTCATGGGCGCCGAGCCGAACGGACTCAACATAAATCAGGACGTCGGTTCCACCCATATCGACGCGCTGAGAAAATTCGTCACCGATAACGGGCTTGACGTCGGTTTTGCCTATGACGGCGACGCCGACCGCTGCCTTTGCGTTGACGAAAACGGAAACGTCGTCACCGGCGATCACATTCTTTATATCTATGCGAAATATATGAAGAGCCGCGGCAAGCTGCTCACAAACACCGTCGTCACAACGGTGATGTCTAATTTCGGGCTTTACAAGGCGTTCGACGAGCTCGGGATCGGCTATGCAAAAACCGCCGTGGGCGACAAATACGTCTATGAATATATGCAGAAAAACGGCTGCCGCATCGGCGGCGAGCAGTCGGGGCATATAATCTTCTCGAAATACGCCTCTACCGGCGACGGCATTCTGACGAGCCTCAAGCTGATGGAAGTCATGCTCGCCTCGAAAAAGAAGATGAGCCAGCTTTGCGAGGGCCTCACAATCTATCCTCAGCTTCTCAAAAACGTCAAGGTGAAAGACAAGGCCGAGGCGCTTTCCGACCCCGACGTTGTTAAAGCCGTCGAGAACGCCGAAAAGTCGATAGGCGAGCGCGGAAGAATACTCGTTCGCGAGAGCGGCACCGAGCCTCTCATAAGGGTCATGGCCGAGGCCGAGACCGAGGAGCTTTGCCGCGAATATGTTGACGGAATCGTAAGCGTGATAATCTCGAAAGGGCACGCGGTCTGAAAAATTTTAACTGAAACGAGGTTTTAAATATGTGCGGAATAGTTGGTTTTACCGGTCACAGGCAGGCGGCGCCCGTTCTTTTGGACGGTCTTGCGAAGCTCGAATACCGCGGCTATGATTCCGCGGGAATAGCCGTGAGAAACGGCGCCGATCCCGTTGAAACGGTCAAGGCAAAGGGTAAGCTGAAAATTTTGAGAGAGATGACCGACGAGGGCAGAGCCGTATCCGGCACCTGCGGCATAGGTCACACCCGTTGGGCGACCCACGGCGAGCCGTCGGTCACAAACGCCCACCCGCTTGCTTCCGACGATAACAACGTCGTTGGCGTTCACAACGGAATAATCGAGAACTATCAGGAGCTCAAAGACAAGCTGCTGAAAAGCGGCTATTCCTTCAAAAGCCAGACCGATACCGAGGTCGCGGTTAAGCTGGTGGATTACTACTATAAAAAGTACAACGGCGGCCCCATCGACGCGCTCGCAAGGGCAATGCAGAGAATTCGCGGAAGCTATGCGCTCGTCATGATGTTCGCCGACTTCCCCGAGGAGGTCTACGCCATTCGCAAGGACAGCCCGATGATCGTCGGCGTTTCCGACGGCGAGAGCTTTTTGGCCTCCGACGTTCCCGCGATACTGAAATATACGAGAAGCGTATATTATGTCGGCGACCTTGAGATCGCCAAGCTGACAAAGGGCGGAGTTACTTTTTACAACATCGACCGCGAGGAGATCAAAAAGGACCCGACCGAGATAAAGTGGGACGCCGAAGCCGCCGAAAAATCCGGCTACGAGCACTTCATGCTCAAAGAGATACACGAGCAGCCGAAAGCCGTTCGCGACACGATAAATTCCGTCTTAAAGGGCAAAAAGATCGACCTTTCCGACGTCGGCCTCAGCGACGAGGACATAAAATCGTTAAAGCAGATATATATCGTCGCCTGCGGTTCGGCATATTACGCCGGCGTCGCGGTGCAGTATGTCATCGAAGAGCTCACCTCGCTTTCCGTGAGGGTCGAGCTTGCCTCCGAGTTCAGATACAGAAAAATGACCCTTGCAAAGGACAGCCTCGTCGTCATAATAAGCCAGTCGGGCGAGACTGCCGACAGTCTTGCCGCGCTTAAAATGGCAAAGGCGAGCAGAGTAAAGACCCTCGGCATCGTCAACGTCGTCGGTTCGAGCATCGCGCGTGAAGCCGACAACGTTTTCTATACTCTCGCGGGGCCCGAAATTTCCGTCGCGACCACAAAGGCTTACAGCTGCCAGCTCGCCGCGGGCTATCTTTTGGCGATACAGTTCGCCTATGCGAGGGGAGAGCTTGAGCAGAGCGAATACGAGCGTCTTTTGGGCGAGCTTGAAGCCCTCCCGAAAAAAATCGAGAAGGCGCTTGAAGACAAGGAGCGCATTCAGTGGTTCGCCGCAAAATTCTCCTCTGTCAAAGACGCGTTCTTCATCGGCAGGGGGATCGACTATGCGGTCAGCCTCGAGGGCAGCCTCAAGATGAAAGAGATAAGCTACGTCCATTCCGAGGCTCACGCGGCGGGCGAGCTTAAACACGGCCCGATAAGCCTTATCGAGCAGGGAACGCTCGTCGTCGGAATAATAACTCAGGGCTCGCTTTTCGAGAAGACCGTCTCGAACATGGTCGAGGTCAGAAGCCGCGGCGGATATCTCATGGGGCTTACCAGCTACGGAAATTACAGCGTAGAGGACCTTGCCGACTTCACGGTCTATATCCCCAACACCGACCATCTTTTCTCGGCGAGCCTCGCGGTGATACCCTTGCAGCTCATGGCGTATTATCTTAGCTGCGCCAAGGGTCTTGACGTTGACAAGCCGAGAAACCTTGCAAAAAGCGTCACTGTCGAATAAACCGTCGAATAAAAAAGTCCTCCGGCAGAGCGCCGAAAGACTTTAAAGCGTATAGATCTGCGGTAAAATATGCCGCAGATCTTTTATTTGAGCTCGGGGTTGTTGCAAACGCGGCAGACGGCCTCGGCGAAAATCTTCGCGTTTTCAACGAGGGCGTCGGTGCGAATAAATTCGTCCGCTCCGTGAATTCGGTTGTCCTCGCCGTCAATCTCGCAGCCGAAAGCAACGCCGCCCGGGGTGCCGTGAACATAGGTGCCGCCGCCGATAGCGAGGCATTTGCCCTCTTTTTTGGTGACCGCTTCATACGCCCCGAGCAGCGACTTGACGAATTCGCTGTCCGCCGGCACGCAGTGCGGCTCGCTTCCGCCGATTTTATGCGAAAATCCCGCTTCCTCAAGCGCCTTTCCGAGACCATCTGAGACCGCCTTAACGCTTGTGCAGATCGGAAATCTTATGTCGATGCCGCCGTCAAAGCGGCCGTTTTCAAAGTCGAGAATGCTTAAAACAAGCGTCAGCGCGCCCGATACCTCGTCGCAGGCGGCGACTCCGGCGCTTTTTCCGTCGGTCTCTTTATAGGGGAATTTCTCCGCAAGGCCCCTAAGCAGCGAGCCGCACGGCTCGTCCGAAACGAGCAGCGCCAAGACTTTTATAAGCGCGGTGAGGGCGTTGTCGCCCATGTCGGGCGTCGAGGCGTGCGCGCTTACTCCGCATACCTCCAGCTTCACTCCCGTTTCCGTCTCGGTAATATTGAATTTTGCCGAGCAGCCCGCGCTTTCAACGGCGCCTGCGGCCTCTTTTGCGCTACCGCCCGAAAGGACCGCCTCGGCCGAAGCGGGGACTGCGTTTAACGTTTTGCCTC
>X22_European_Rabbit__coassemble_84_pt1 | contig 24357 bp, 24 predicted proteins | sample X22_European_Rabbit__metabat2_low_PE_009 | metagenome-assembled genome bin X22_European_Rabbit | reverse complement strand
GGGAACCGGACGCAGCGTTAAAGAGCTGAAGGACGGATAAAAAGGCGCTTTGAACCAGCTTGCAAAAAAAGCCGTCAGCTCATGTTGGCGGCTTTGGTCGTTTTGCGCCTCGGCGCCGGGCGAAGCCCGGGCGCGCCCGCAGGGCGCGCCCCCGCGGCGCCAAGCGCCGCGGGCGTTCACGGCGAAGCCGTGAACCGCGGGCTTCGCCCTCAGGGGCGCGAAAGTTTCCTCGGCGCAGGTTTTTTTCGCTCAAAGCTATTGCGCGGGGGCTTGAACTATGCTAAAATCAGTGCGGAAAGGAGAGCTGAAAATGGCGGACAAGGCAATCATGACGGTAATAAACGAAAACAACGAGATCATGGACGTTGACGTGCTGTTCACATTCAAGAACACCGCGACCGGCACCTGCTATATCGTTTATACCGAGAACACGACCGACGAAAACGGCGATACCGAGGTTTTTGCCTCGATTTTTGACCCCGATGACAAAACGTTGACCCTTCACCCCATCGAGACCGAGGAGGAATGGGCGCTTTTGGAATCTAAACTGCGCGACTATGAACGCGCTCACGGCGACGGAGGACTTACTTCATGAAAACTTACAGAAACGTTTTTTCCGAGCTCGGGATTTCCGAGGAAATGATCGAAAAAAAGATAGCTGATTCCTTTAACACGATGTTTTACGGCTCTGAGGAGGAGCGCGTATATCACCCCGTCGATGACGGCACGGCTTATATCGAGGATACCGGAAACATCGACGCCCGCACCGAGGGTATGTCTTACGGCATGATGCTTTGCGTGCAGCTCGACAAAAAAGAGGAATTCGACAGGATATGGAAATGGTCTCTCAAAAATATGTATATGACCGAGGGCAGACACGCGGGCTATTTTGCATGGAGCTGCAAGCCCTCGGGAGAGAAGAATTCATACGGCCCCGCGCCCGACGGCGAGGAATATTTTGCCGCCGCGCTTTTCATGGCGTCGTCAAGGTGGGGCGACGGCGAGGGCGACCTTGATTATTCAAAATGGGCGAAAACCATTCTCCGCGACTGTATTCACCGAAACGGCGAGGGCGAAAAGCAGGGCTTCACCATGTGGGATCTGTCAAACTGCCTCATAAAATTTGTGCCCGAGGCGCCCTATACCGACGCGTCTTATCACCTTCCGCATTTTTATGAGATATTCGCCGAGCGGGCCGACGAGCGCGACCGCGATTTTTGGGCAAAAGCCGCAAAGGCGAGCCGCGAATACCTCCACCTTGCCTGCGACCCTAAAACCGGTCTTTGCACCGACTACGGAAACTATGACGGAACCCCCTTGGCGCACAGCTTTAACCCGCACGCGGGGCTGCACTATTCCGACAGCTACCGCACCGTATACAACATCGCCCTCGACTGGTCTTGGAACAAGGCCGACCCGTGGCAGACCGACGAGTGCAGACGAGTTCAGAAATTTTTTGAGGACGCCGGCGAAAGCTGGGACCTCGTTCCGAGGCCCGACGGCGCTTTTACCGACGAAAAGGCGATGCACCCCGTCGCCGTCAAGGCAACGAAAGCCGCGGCCTCTCTTGCCGCCCTTGACGGCGCAAACGCCACCGAACGCGCCCTCGCCGAACGCCTTGTCAGAGAGTTCTTTGAAATGCCGCTCAGAACCGGCAAGAGAAGATATTACGACAACTTCCTTTACATATTCTCGCTGCTGATGCTCGCGGGGGAGTATAGGATATATTAAAATCTCACCGTTAAGAAGCCGAAGCGGCTCGACCCGACTCTTTTTTCAAGCGGGCGAGTTCGCTTAAAAACAAAATATATTAAGGAGGCCGCCATGAAACAACGTCTCACATCTGCTAACCCTTATCTTCCGCTTTGGGAACACGTTCCCGACGGAGAGCCGCGAGTTTTTGAATATAACGGCGAAAAGCGCGTTTATGTCTATGGCTCGCACGATACCGAAAAAAACTGCTACTGCGGCAGAGATCAGGTCGTTTGGAGCGCGCCGGTCTCGGACCTGACCGACTGGACCTACCACGGAGTCTGCTATACCGCGACCGACGGCTCGATACTCTATGCGCCCGACGTCGTTCAGAAAGGCGACACCTTCTATCTTTACGCCGCCGAGGGCTGCGGCTCGAGGATAATGGTAGCTTCGTCGAAAAACCCCGCCGGTCCTTTTGAGAACCCGAGGCCCACAAAGCTCGGTTTTGACCCCGGTATTCTGGTTGACGACGACGGCAGAGTTTACGCTTTCTGGGGCTTCTGCTCATGTTTTTGCGCCGAGCTTGAAGAGGATATGGCCACCGTCAAAGAGGGCACTCTTCACGCCCATCCGATTGGCCATGTGCCGGACGGCTGGAACCCTCATGCCGATAAAGAGCACGTCGATCTGCACCACGCTTTCTTCGAGGCCTCAAGCCCGAGAAAAATCGCCGGAAAGTACGTTTACGTCTACTCAAAGAGATATATGACCCCGGTGCCCGAGCTCGGCGTTTATGAGCCGAATAACGGCTTTTTGTCCTATATGTGGTCAGACAGCCCGCTCGAGGGCTATCGCGACGGCGGAGACATCAGCTTTAACGGCGGCGAAATTTTAAGGCTGCCCGACGGCACCGGTCAGCAGACCTATCGCTGGGGAAACAACCACGGCGGCCTCGTTGAGATAAACGGGCAGTGGTATATTTTCTATCACCGCCAGACGGGAACCGACGAATTCTCGCGCCAAGGAATGATAGAGCCGGTTGACGTTGCCCTCGCCCAGGACGGAAAGATCTATATCGGCGACATTACATATGTCGGCGGAGAACCGGTCTCGTCAAAGCCGGTCGAGATGACCTCTTGCGGAGCAAGCGTCAACGGCATCGACGCTTATAAGATCATCTCTGCGGGCTATGCCTGCCACATCAGCCCGCTTCATCAGGCTTATATCAAGGCGGTCTATGAGCAGGTCGCGGGCGTTTCGGCGCCGGTCGTCGGAATCAAAAACGGCACCACCGTCGGGTTCAGATATTTGCAGTTCGGCACAAACGCCCCGAAAAGCGTTACCGTTTCCGCTACCCTCACAAAGCCGATGACGGTCAGGGTGCATATCGACGGCTTCGCCGGAAGAACGGTCGCCGAGCTCGAAATGGGTGAGGGGCAAAGCGTTTGCAGCGCTTCTCTAACCGCGGGAATCATCGGAAAAAGGGCGGTTTACTTCGAGTTTTCGGGCGACGGCGAGGCCGAGTTCGATTGGTTCACCTTTGACCGATAAGCGCGAAATTTTTTGAAACGATTTTAAAGAATCGAAGAAAAATCAAGAGAAATCGCGCGAAATCAAGAGAATCGCAGATATATTTTAAAAAAGTTTGAAAAATGCCTTGACAAACCAAAATCCGGGTATTATAATAACACTCGCTGTTCCGAAATTCTCGGAAACGGCGGGTCCCGTCGGTCGGGAATTCCGCCATTAAAATTATCAGGAGGAATAAACTATGTCAACATTCATGGCAAATCCGCAGAACGTTGAGCGCAAGTGGTATCTTATCGACGCCGCCGGAAAGCCGCTCGGACGCGTTGCCGCCGCGGCTGCATCTATCCTCAACGGAAAGAACAAGCCCACCTATACACCGCATACCGACTGCGGGGATCATGTAATAATCGTCAACTGCGAAAAAGCGGTCCTCACCGGCTCGAAGCTGCAGAAGAAGGTTCGCCGCTGGCACACCGGCTGGATCGGACATCTTAAGGAATACAAATATTCCGATATGATGGCCAAGGAACCCGAAAAGGCGATGACCTATGCCGTTCAGGGAATGCTCCCGAAAAACAGCATCGGCGCAAATTCTCTCACCCGCCTCAGAGCCTATAAGGGCAGCGAGCATCCCCATGCTGCTCAGAAGCCCGAGACTATCGAGATCGAGCTTTAATCAAGAGGAGGTTTAGATCATGTACGAATCCAAGAATCCTTACTTTTACGGCACCGGCCGCAAAAAGCATTCGGTAGCGCGCGTTCGCGTATATCAGGGCACCGGTAAGATCACCGTCAACGGCAGAGACATCGACGATTATTTCGGTCTTGAGACCCTCAAGCTGATCGTTCGTCAGCCTCTCAACCTCATCGGCGCGGCAGAGCAGTTCGACATCGTCTGCACCGTCGCCGGCGGCGGAGTTTCGGGTCAGGCAGGCGCTATCCGCCACGGCCTTTCAAGAGCCCTCCTGCAATATAACGCCGAGCTGAGACCTCAGCTCAAGGCTGCGGGCTTCCTTACCCGCGACCCGAGAATGAAGGAAAGAAAGAAGTACGGCCTCAAAGCCGCACGTCGTGCGCCGCAGTTCTCGAAGAGATAAAAAATTTCCCCTTTGCGAACAATTCCACAAAATATCAAAATCCCCGAAAACCGCGTATTTTCGGGGATTTGTCATATATAATTCAGGATTCAAAGCTATCTGCGACCCGTGCGCGACCGTGTGCGGAAATACACCGGTTGCTTACAAATTGCTTTAACAAATTAAGCAAAGAAGAAATGTCTTGCGTAAGACAGCTAAAGCATTTCATATTGCTGTTTTAGGGGGATGGGTCAGACCGTCGGCGGCAGCTCATGAGAGTATTTCATAACCGTGCGGAAATAATTTGCCTTTTCAACGTGAATGGTTCTGCTGCCCGTATAGTCGTTGATGCAGCCTTCCTTCAAAATAATCGTGTGACCGCTTGACTTCGTGACCGCCACCGATTCGATGAGCTTATAATATTTGCGCGGAACCTGCCACCGCTTCAGCTGCTCGACCGTTTGTTCATCAAGTCCGTCGGTCAGGGTGCCTGTTCTCACCGCGTGCGACTTGGTAATTGCAAGCCTGATGTCATGCATGGATTCAGCTTGAATTGTCCTGCTGCCGCTGACGTCGTTGATGTATCCCGATTTCAGAAGAACATAATAGCCATGTGAATCATCGGCGGCTTCAATCATGTCATAATACTTTTTTGCAACCTGCCATTTTTGCAGCAGGTCATTTTGCTTTTCGTCGAACCGCGACTGTTCCGCGATTCTTGAACAGCCTTCTTTACTGATGTCCTGCTCCAGCAGCCTGATGATATATTCGTTGACCGATGTGCCGTTCTGATCGGCGCACTTTTTTATTTTCTCGATAAATCCCTTGGGAACATTCAAAGAAATGCGGTCATAGTGTCGTTTTGTGTATATGTTTTTGTAGTCGGTTCGGTTTATTCGGTGCTTCATGTGCAGCCGCCTTTCATATCAGGTCAATCGCGTTCAGAAGCTGGCTGATGTCATAATGCGTGTAAACCGCTTCTGTTACGCCGTGACCCTTATGACCGACAATTCTTTTTATTATTCTTTCATCGACACCCGCTTCTGCCAACATGCTGATGCAGGTGTGCCGCGTGTCGTGCGGTTTGTGCTGCATTTCTGTCAGCTCCATGACAGGCTGCCAGTATGAATCATAAAAATTCCTATATTCAAAATGATTTCCGTCGTGCGTGCTTATCAGATACTCGCAGCCGTTTTTCTGATGCCACATTCTGAACAGCGGCAGAACCTTTTCGGCGATGGGCACCTTGCGAATTCCCGCCTTGGTCTTTGCGGCGGTTATATCAAACCACCGTTCGGAAAGATTGACATTTTCTTTTTTCAGGTCAAGCAGCTCACTGATTCGGCAGCCTGAATAAATAAGCATAAGAACGACCGCGACATATTCGCTTGCATCGACCTTTGACCAAAGCATTTCGATTTCATCTTTGCTGAACGGTTTGCGCTCGATCGCGTCGGGGTTGCGGTCTGAATATTGACTGATGTCAACCGTCTGCGAATAGTTTTTTGAACATAAGTCGTTCGCCAGTGCGAATTTATACATCATCGAATAAAGAATTTTCAGCTTTCTGAGCGTCGGATAATTCTTGCCGCAAGTGTCAACGATGTTTTGCAGATGCACTTTGCGAATGTCATTGAACCGCATCGAACTGATAGGGGCGCAAAGATTATAAACAGCATTATAACCGTTGACGTTAGAATGTGACACCTTTGGAAAATGTTCCGCTGACCACATTTCAAACACATCGCCGAAAGTCACTTTGTTCGCGTCGGTGTTATAGGGGTGGGCGTTGAATTGTGCAAGAGCTATCAGCGCCTTTTCCTTTGTTTCATAATAACCGAGATATAAAGCCGAAAACGCAAGACAGCTTGCAAATGAAAACTTGACAAAACCTTACATCGCAGCAGCTATTGACAGGGCGATGGCAGAGCGGTCGAAAAGAACAGGCATCAATCAAGACCGTGTTATTCAGGAGCTGGCGCGAATCGCCTTTGTGAAAATCACCGACGTCATCGACGAAAACGGCGAAATCAGGCATGACGCCGCTGCCGATGACCTTGCAACCGTCGAAGCGGTGAAAATCAAAGAGGTCGAAAATCAGTGGGGAACAGGTCGCGAAAGGGAAGTCAGACTGGCGTCAAAGCTGAAGGCACTTGAACTTCTCGGCAAGCATCTCGGAATGTTCAAAGACAGATATGACGTCGGCGTTGACGGTGAGCTGAAAATATCCGTCGATTACGGCGACGGTGAAGGGAGTGAATTAAATGGCTGATTATTCGCTGCTTGTGAACATAGAAGCTATTGACAAGGCTTCTGCAATTTTCAGCAAGCTGAAGGGAAATGTCGAACAGTTTAAGAGCGAAACCGAAAACATGGGTTTGTCGGGTGCGTCAAGTGCTGAACAGGTTGCATCGTCATTCAAAACAGCGGGCGAATCAATGGCTTCGACAGGAAAGCTGATGACAGCTTCTTTGAGCGTTCCCATAGTCGGGTTGGGTGTTGCGTCTACAAAAGCGGCAGTGGACTTTGAAGAAGCGTTCACAGGCGTCAGAAAAACGGTCGACACCACCGAAGAAAACTTCAAAAAGCTGTCTGACGGCATCAAGCAGATGTCGACAGAAACGGCATCTTCAAAGAATCAGATCGCGGGCGTCATGGAAGTCGCCGGTCAGCTCGGCGTTGAAGTCGGCAAGGACGGCAAAAACCTGCTCGACTTCACAAGAATAATGATTCAGCTGGGCGATACGACAAACCTATCAGCCGAAGAAGCTGCGACCGCGCTTGCACACTTCATAAATATAACAGGCGTGGCACAATCTCAGGCGTCAAATCTCGGTTCGGCAATCGTTGACCTTGGAAACAACTTTGCGACCGATGAAGCAAGCATTTTGAGCATGTCCACAAGGCTTGCATCGGCGGGAACCATCGCGGGATTATCTTCAACCGATATTCTTGCACTGTCAACCGCGATGTCATCAGTCGGAATTCAGGCTGAAGCGGGCGGAACCGCTATGGCGCAAACACTTGCAGCAATCACAAGTGAAGTGGCAAACTTCACGGCGGGCACCACAAATTCGCTTGACCGTATTGCAAGCATATCGGGGTTGTCGGCTGATGAATTCGCGAAAAAGTGGAACGAAAAGCCTATTGAAGCACTTCAGGCATTCATCGCGGGATTGGGAACGCTCGACCAGCGCGGCGAAAATGCAACCCTTGTTCTTGATGAACTCGGCATGTCGGGCGTGCGACAGGCGAACATGCTGCAATCGCTCGGTCTTGCTTCAGGCGTTTTGGGCGATGCGATAAACATATCAAGCGACGCATTTGCCGAAAACACCGCGCTGGCAGCTGAAGCGGAAAAGAGATATTCAACAACGGCATCGCAAATCAGTCAGCTGAAAGAACAGTTTTCAAATTGTGCGGTGGTCGTCGGCGACATGCTTATTCCGTTCATGCAGAAGGGCATGGATATTTTGTCGGGCGTGGCTGAAGGCTTTAACAACTTATCACCCGCCACCCAGCGGCTGATCGTGAACGCTGCTGCCGTCGCGGCGGCTGCAGGTCCTTTGCTTCTTGTCGGCGGCAAACTTGTCAGCGGAATCGGAACGCTTATCAGTGTCGGGTCGAAAGTCGGCGGTCTTGTGTCTGGCATCGGTTCTTCGGCTGCTTCAGCTGCTGCACCTGTCACCAGCGCGGGAACTGCTGTCAGAACTCTCACATCGAACGCCCTTGGCTTCATCGCACTGGGCGCGGGTATTCTCTTAGCTGCTGCGGGTCTTGCCCTCTTAGCACAGTCGGCAATCGCGCTGTCTGAAGCAGGTGCCCCCGCTGCAATCGCCATGGGGTCAATGGTTGCTGTCATCGCGGGTCTTGCCGCCGGTGCTGCCGCGCTTGCCCCTGCTTTGACCGCTGGTGCTGCGGGTCTTGTCGCCTTCGGTGCTGCTGTTGCTGCCGTCGGTGTCGGGATTCTCGCGATGGGCGAAGGCGTCAACCTTGCCTGTCAGGGAATTTCAACGCTGATGGACGCGGTCGGACGGCTGACAGAAAAGCTGCCGACTGTATCAGAACACGGCGAAAAGGCAGCAGCCGCCCTGCTTGCTATATCGGCAGGAGCCGTCGCCCTTGGCACATCTGCCGCCGCATGCGGTGTTTCCCTTGCCGCACTCGCAGTCGCTTCGGGTTCTGCCGACCTTGCACTTGCAGCATTCGACATTGAAATGGGTGTTGCCGTTCCCATCGTCGGTGCGCTTGACCTTGCCTTGGTTGCGATGCTCGGTTCAATCAGCGGTATTGCCGACGCTGCATCAAGTGCGTCAAAGTCGATGTCCGACATCGAAGGTTCGGTCAATGTTGTCAAAACAGGCGTGTCGGGTCTGGGCGATATGTTCACAAACGCAGTCGACACAATCATCAAGGTGTTCACAAAGAACACTTCAAAGGCGACCGACGCTGCTGAAAAATTCGGGTCTGGCATTACAACAGGCACGAAACAGGGCATGTCGCCTATCACCGAAAATGTCACGGCGACGATGACGGCAGTCACACTGACCTTCAGCAAGTCGGGCGAAACGATTCTTACAAGCTGGACTTCGACGCTTGCAAAGATGACATCAACGGCGCAACAGAAGATGATGCAGATGTCAAACAATATGCAGCAGACCTTGACAAGAATTCAGACGATGTTTGCGAATACAAAGCTGGCATTCAATCAGACAATCGCCCTGCCGCACTTCTCCATGTCGGGCAAATTCGACGCGCAAAGCGGTCAGGTGCCGAAGGTCAATGTCACTTGGTATAGTAAAGCTTATGAACAGGCATACATGTTCAGCAGTCCGACAACGGTGGGCGCGGCAGGATTCGGCGACGGCAGCGGAAACGAAATTGTCAGCGGCGATGAACACTTGATTGACCTGATGCGCGAAGCCTTCGGCGACAACGACGGTGGCGGCGACATCATCATTCCTGTTTACATCGGTTCAGACCGCATTGATGAACTTGTCGTGACCGCACAAAAACGGAACGATTACAGAAGCGGGGGAAGATAATCATGAAAATGAAAATCAAAGGTTTACACATCGGAGCGATGAAGCTGCACGCCGTTACGCCGGCGGCGGGCAGCAATCTGATTCCGGTCGGGTCTTGGCTTGTGCTGGACGGAATGAAAAAAGAGCGGTTCAGAAAATTCAGCTATGATGAAATCAAGGCTTTTTACAAAGAACTTGCCGCCGTAAAGGTCAGCTGGGCGACGGTTCGCTTCAAGGACGGCAGCGGAATATTTTTCCCTTGCGGCAAGACATTTGCGCCTGAATACGGCTTGCTTGACGAACAGGGTTGCATCGTCGGAAAGCCGATCGGATATGTCACCGACAAAGGAAAATATTTTGTTCTTACAGATGCAGACGATTACCCGCTGCATCACGGAAAAACGCCATTCGGCATAAACGGAATAGAAAACCGCTGAACGGTTTCTATAAATTTTTTACTAAAGAAAGGAAATCAAAAAATGATCACTTACAGAAAACAACTTTTTGCAGAAGGTCATTCGGAAAAATCGCGGGAGGAAAGGCTTGACGAAATCGAAAGGCAAATCAAAGAGCTGCGGAACCCGACCGAAAAGAACGATGACAGCGAATTCAGAGCTGCATTCAAGCAGATTCTCAAAGAATGTGTCAAGGAGATAATGACCGAAGAAAAGGATTCGGCGAAAACGCTGACAAAGGAAGAAATTCTGAAAATCAAAAACCCTGCTGAACGTCAGAAGGCAATCAAGGAAAATATCAAGCTGTTCAAATAAAAGGGAGAACTCACATGGTAAATGAAGTATTTAACAGGCTGAATGAGCAGGTCGAAAAGCTGACTGAACAGGCGAATAAAAAATATTCAAAGCTGAAGTCAGAGCTTGAAAACGCATACAAAGGACTTGAACAGGCTGAAATGGATTTGGAGCGGTATGCGCGTTCCGGCGACCGGAAGAAATACAGTGAAGCCGACGTCGCAAGGAAATATCATAACAGCCGCATTGACCTGCTGACCGAAGAAATCAACCGCTTTGACGATGGAAAGTACATCAACCCCGATGAATATCAAAAGATTCATAAGCAAATCACCGATGAGCAAGGGAAAATTCTTGCAGCTCAAAAGCAGGAAATGATTAAGCGCGCGCAGGAACTTGCCGCGCTGGTCAAGGAAAATTCAAAACTGATTTATGAAGGCGAAGCGGTTGAAATGAAGCTGCGGGCGTTGTTTTCAACACCCGATGCTGCCGATCAGTTTAATCATATTTTCAACACTCTTGCATCAAACAGAACTGCAATAAACATCGCCGACAATCTTCTTTACTCATTTGAGGTGGCAAAAGTCATGGGTGTTCCTGCTTGCCGCAATAATATGAGATACAGCAAATTTATAAGCGGTACACCGTTCTTTGATGAAGTTTAGCGTTCTTTCAGCAGAAAACACCCGCCTTTATATCAAGCGGGTGTTTTGCTGTTCACGCGCTGACCGCACAAATTTGCGCCGTGTGGCGTTTTGTGCGGTTCGGCGCGTAGTTTTTTTCATTTAAGACAGCAGACGCGCCCACAAGTCAATTTTCGGGGCATGTGGTGAATTGCAAGCTGAAAAAGGCATTGACATCCGCATAAAACCGTGGTAAAATCAATAAAAAAGAATTCAGTTTGTTCAGACTTGCTGAAAACTGAATTACTTACACATAATATACAAGTTACACACAAAGCACCCGAAAACCCCTTTATTTTTGCGGGGCGATGTTATCAGCGGATTTCTCGAAGAATCTTCACAACTTCACAAAAACGCCCCCGAAGCCCTGCGCTTTCGGGGGATTTTTTCACTCTTTGTATTCCGCCCACCTGCAGTCGGTGATCTCCATCTGCGTGAACGTCGCCTTAAAGGACGAATCGCCCGGGCTGCAAGCATAAATTCCGAAGCGAATGGCGCCGCAGCCCTTGCAAACATGGCAGACGCGCATCTGACTGAAAACCGCGCCGTCGGTCGAGCACTCGAGGCAGTAATCGTCCTCTCTGCGGCAGAGATGGTACCACATCGACTTCACCGAAGCGGGTATCTCGGTCGTCGCCCAGTCCGAGAAGCCGTCGCTTGTAACGACGCTCCCGAGGTGCTGAAAGCGCTCGTTCTCATACTCGATAGACGCCTTGAGCCAGTTGTCGCTGTCAAGATACATGACCACGCCGCATTGGTCGAAGCGCTTTTTGCTTTCAAATTCGGTCTTAACTGTGAACGAGAAGTATTTTTCATCGGTTTCAAGCTGCAAAACCGGCGCGTTGTCGTTTCTGAAATGATAGTAGGTCCTCTGCCAGAGGTCGGTGCGCGGGCTTGTCGTTATCTCGATTTTTTCGTCAGATATAGAAAAATTCGCCGGTTTGCGCGTCCAGCTCAGCTTTTTTGAGTCAAATTTCATGTTTAACCCTCCGTCTTTTTTGTAGCAGCGTTATTATACATCGTTTTTTCAAAAAAGTAAAGCGCTTTGTGCGGCGATACTGGTCCGAAAAAACAGACTTGAAATTTTTATAAGGTTTGATATAATTATGCCAAAGGAGCAGAGAGCAAAAAGATAAAGGAGTTAATTATGACGGAGATAAGATATGTTCAGCCCTCGGACAGGGAGTTTTGGTACACCCTCGACCGGCATATGCCGGAGTGCGAGTTTGACAAAAAGGTCCGCGACCGCGAGGGGTACGTCGTCTTCGAGGACGGCGCGCCGGTCGGGATTTTGCGCTATAACCTTTTTTGGGACAACACGCCGTTTTGCAATTTGATTTTTATTGAGCAAAAGCGCCAAAATATGGGCTTCGGCCGAAAACTTTTAGAGCACTGGGAGCGCGACATGAGCGCTCGGGGCTTTGACCTCGTTCTGACCTCGACCCGCTCGGACGAACAGGCGCAGCATTTTTACAGAAAGCTCGGGTACTCCGACTGCGGCGCCCTGCTTTTGGAAAACGAACCCGCGGAAATCATTTTGATGAAGAGGGTGGGGGAGAAAAAGTAAAAAGCAGTGCATTTTTTGCGTCTTAAATGATTATGACAAAAATTTATTTGAAAAAACGCTTGACAAACGGCAAAATGTGTGATATTATATATCATGACACGAAAAGGCTGTTCTCATAAAACAGCTCCACCTGTTTGAGAACAGCCTCTCTCATTGTATTTCGATATACAATTTCATTTTACCACGAAATCTGCGAACTGTCAATGGGAGCGTGTTAATTTTTGCGAAAGGAGAGGCCCACATGAAGTACTACGTAAACAAAAATGCGCAAGCCGACGGTTATCATGAGGTACATACCGCTTCCTGCGAGCGGTTGCCTGATTATGAAAACCGTGTTTACCTTGGCGAGTTTTCTAACGGCAATGATGCTGTTAGAGCTGCAAAGCTGTACTACGCTCTCGCAGACGGTTGCTACTACTGCTGCCGCGAAGCTCATACGAGGTAAGAAAACGCTTATCGGGCCTGCTTTATGCAGGCTCGATAAAATTGGAGGATTGCAATGAAAACCTGTAAAATTTCAGATGTGGCGGATATACAAAGCGGGCTTGTTTTAAGCAGAAAGGTATCTAAGACGAATACCGGGCTGCACGTTTACCGTCGTTTGACTCTGCGCTCGATAACGGACGAGTCTTTGCTTGATATGTCTTCGATCGAACCGTATGCGGCCGCTGAAACAATAGATAATGCATTTTTGACGCGCGAGAATGACATTATAATCAGATTGTTTGCTCCTCCCCGTGCAGTATTGATTAAAAAAGAGCAGGCGGGGCTCGTCGTTCCTTCCCAGCTTGCAATAGTCAGAGTCAAAGAGCAAAGCGCCATTTTGCCCGGATACCTAAGCGCTTATCTTTCAAACGAACGATGTTTGGAAAACTTGATGGAGGGCGCAGGAGCCGCAGCGCAAAAAATTATTAAAGTCGGCAGCGTAGCCGATATGGAAATTCCGTGCTTGCCCGAGGAAAAGCAAAAAATAATTTCATATATGGCTGACGAGCAGCTTAATATACTCGCTTTGTATAAAAACATAGCAAAACAGGAAGCGCTCAGAACAAAGCGTATAATAAAGGATATAATTGGAGGAATACGGTGATGGGAACAACAAATAGAGATATAACCAATGCGTTGATGAAAGGCGCCGACTCGCTTCGCGATACAATAGACGCCGCAAACTATAAGGATTATATTCTTCCGATTATGTTTGTAAAGTATCTAAGCGACTGTTATGCCGAAGAGATAGAAAAGTTAGAAGAAGAGTATAAAGGGGCGAACCCTAAACGTATTGAACGCCAAAAACAGTATTTGCATTTCAAAATTGCCGAGACCTGCAATTTCAAGACGCTGTATGAACAAAGATATGCCGATAATATCGGCGAGCGAATAAATATGGCGATGAGGCAGATAGAAGCAGACAATAACCAGCAATTAGCGGGCGTATTGAACACCGTAGATTACAACAGCGAAAATGCACTCGGCACAAAAGAACATAAAAACGCCATTTTAAGCACGCTGCTGGAAGATTTTGAACCGCTTGATTTAAGACCTTCTCACATTGAGACCAAGGAAGGGCAGGTGCCTGCGGACGTAATTGGCGACGCTTATATGTATATGATAGGCGAATTCGCAAGAATGGCCGGCAAAAAGGCCGGAACATTCTATACTCCGGCGGCCGTATCGGAAATTATGGCTCAGATCGTGAATGTCAAGCCGGGATACCGTGTTTATGATCCGACCTGCGGCTCGGGCTCACTCTTGATAAAAACCGCTAAAAAGGAAAATACGAATCAGGTTACAATTTACGGCCAAGAGGTGAACGGCTCGTCTGTTGCCATGGCAAAAATGAATATGTATATTCACGGGATCCATGACGCTAAAATCGCATGGGGCGATACTCTTGCAAATCCGGCCTTTAAAGATGAAGACGGAAATCTGCTGCAATTTGATGCGATCGTTGCAAATATGCCGTTTAGCAAGGATAAATGGGCGGCGGGCTTCAATCCGGGCGGCGAGGCTTTGGGAAACGGAAAAAAAGAGTTTAAAATGGAAGCCTCCCTTGATAAGTACCACAGGTTCGACTGGGGCGTTCCGCCGGCGAGCAAAGGGGATTGGGCATTTTTGCTCCACATGATAAAAAGCCTTGCCGTCGGAGGAATAATTGCAGCGGTTGCTCCGCATGGCGTACTGTTCCGCGGCGCATCTGAGGGCAAAATTCGTCAGCGCGTGATAGAGGAAAAACTTTTGGACGCTGTAATCGGATTGCCGGAAAACGTGTTTTACGGCACATCTATACCGGCTTGCATTCTTGTATTCAAAAAAGGCAGAAAAACAGATGACGTTTTGTTTATTGACGCCAGCAAAAAGGATGAAAACGGAAATCCGAGATATATTAAAGCAGCTAACCAAAATGAGCTCGGAGAAAAACACATAAATGATATTGTCACGGCTTACAGAAATCGGGTTGACGTTGACGGATTTGCGCATCTGGTGTCGCTCGATGAAATCAGGGAAAACGACTATAATCTGAATATTCCCCGCTATGTTGATACGTTTGAGGAAGATGAAATCGTTGACCTTGATGAGGTTCAGAAAAACATTTTTGATTTGAAGGCGCAAATTGCAGAGGCCGAAGCAAAAATGGACGGGTTTTTAAAGGAGCTTGGTCTTTAAACGTTTTTCATGAATAAGAGGGTGACAGTATGAAAGCTGAAATAAGGCAGAGAACAGAGCAAATCAAACGCGGCGAAGTGCCGGAAGGGTATAGGCTGACAAAATGCGGAATTTTGCCGGGTTGGGAAATTAAAAAACTTGATCAAATTGCGGAAAAAATAACTGCGGTTGCAGGCAAAAACGCCTACGAAACGCTGAGCATTTCTGCCGGAATCGGCTTTGTTAATCAAGCAAAAAAATTTGGGAAAGAGCTTTCAGGCAAGCAATATGAAAAATATACGGTTATAAAAAGAGGCGATTTTTCTTACAATAAGGGAAATTCTAAAATTTATCCGCAGGGCTGTATTTACAGACTGAAAGAGCGAGATATTGCCGCAGTTCCAAATGTTTTTGAGTGTTTTTCAATATCAAACGAGAACCCGGATTATTACGAACAGCTTTTTTTGAGCGGCTTCCTGAACCGACAGCTTTCTGAGAAAATAAATCACGGCGTACGTGATAACGGACTTTTAAATCTTACCAAGGATGATTTTTACAGCTGTTATGTACCGGTTCCCCCTATTGAAGAACAGCAAAAAATAGCTGAAATTCTCAAGCAATGTGATGTGGTGATCGAGCTTTGCCAAGAGAAGATAAGCGGTCTGAAAATGCTGAAAAAGGTTTTTCTGCAAAAGATGTTTCCGAGCAGCGGCGAGACCGTCCCCAAATGGCGTTTTTTGCAATTTACTGATGAGTGGGAACGGAGGAAGTTGGGGGAAGTGTGCCAAATAACCATGGGGCAGTCTCCTGATGGAGCAACATATAGTGATGTGCCATCTGATTATATTCTTGTTCAAGGAAATGCAGATTTGAAAGACGGCTGGGTTTTGCCTCGTGTTTGGACTACTCAAAAGACAAAAACGGCAGATGCGGGCGACATTATTATGAGCGTCCGTGCGCCAGCGGGAGCAACGGGCAAAACCGCCTATAATGTGGTGTTGGGCAGGGGCGTAGCGGGAATTAAGGGCAACGAATTTATATATCAAACGCTTGTGAAAATGGACGGCGACGGCTATTGGAAAAAACTTGCAGCAGGTTCGACTTTTGAATCAATAAACTCCGACACTGTTTCAGGCGCAGAGATTCTAATACCGCAAAACATTGACGAGCAAAATTCAATCGGCGAACTTTTCAAACACCTCGACACCCTGATTACCCTTCACCAGCGAATGTTTGAGGAACAAAAGAAAAAGAAAAAAGCACTAATGCAGTTATTACTAACAGGAATAGTGAGGACAAAAACATGAATGTATTTATAAAATAACCATGAAAACTCAAATAAACAAATTGATACAGTTGTTGGACATAAATCAGGACTTTTGCGTTTAGGAGAATTATTATGCCGGATATGAGTATATTTAACGAGCGCCCGGAATCTCAGGACAGGGCACTCAGCGTTATTGAAAAATTGGGATATACCTTTGTATCAAGGGGCGAAGCCGAAAAAAAGCGCGGCCCTTTGAGCAATGTTCTGTTTGAGGACGAGCTGGAGAAATTTTTGAGCAAGCAGGTCTATCATTACGGAGAAGATGTGAGGTATTTTTCGGGAAGCTCAATTTCCGGAGCCATGCGCGCACTGGAGGTTAAAAATATACCGGATCTTTATACCGCAAACAAGACGGTTCACGAGCTTATATGCGGCGGCAAAAGCATGGAGGAAGATTTGCCCAACGGAACCAGACAGTCTTTTGACATCGGTTTTATTGATTTTGAGCACCCCGAAAACAATATTTTTCAGGTTACCGACGAATTTGAGGTCGAAGGCATAAGCGGTAAATTTGCACGGCCGGATATTGTTGTGCTCATTAACGGCATACCGTTAGTTGTGATCGAATGCAAGAAATCAAGCGTCGATGTTATGGAGGGCGTGGCACAAAATATCAGAAATTGGGGGCCAGAATATATACCTCAGCTGTTCAGATATGCTCAGCTCGTCATTGCCGCAAACCCCGACAAAGCGATGTATGGGACGTGCGGTACTCCGGCAAAGCATTTCACATCGTGGCATGAGGATAATGTTGAATGGCTTGACGATTGGTGCAGAAAATGTTCTCCTGATGGTGAAATACGCGAGCAGGACAAGGCGCTCGTATCTTTGCTGCACCCCGAGCGCCTGCTCGATCTTATACAGAATTTTATTATTTATGATAACAGCGTCAAAAAGATAGCGCGCTATAAGCAATATTTTGCCGTAAAAAAGTGCATGGAGCGTATTTTGCTGCGTGACGATGCCGGTACAAGAAACGGCGTCGTTTGGCATACTCAGGGCAGCGGAAAAACCATCACCATGATTATGCTTACAAAGATGCTGGTCAAAGAAAGCCTGAAAACCGGCAGCACAATTAAAAAGCCGAGATTTGTTATGGTAACAGACCGCGTGAATCTTGACAAACAGATGAGAGATAACTTCATTCATGCTCAAATGAGCCCTCACCGCGCAAAGACCGGAAAGGGGCTTGTTGAATTGCTTAAAAAAGATGAAAATACGGTTATAACTTCTATTGTAAATAAATTTGAAGCGGCAATAAAAACAGAGTATCGAAATGACAGCGACAATATTTTTCTGTTTATTGATGAGGGTCACAGAACGCAATACGGAAAGCTGAATTTATATATGGACAGAGTTCTGCCCAACGCCGTTAAAATAGCCTTTACCGGAACACCGCTTATTGCAAGGCCGAAAAAAGACGGCCGGGATATTAAACCCTCCCGGGATACATTCATAAAATTCGGAAAATTGATAGACAGTTACACCTTTAAAGACGCCATAGATGACAAGGTGACGGTACCGATAATTTATGAGGGCAGGATGATACGTCAAAGTGTGACGAGCGAACAGATTGATGCGCATTTAACGCATATTACCATGGGCCTTAGCGATTCTGCAAGGCAGGATTTAGAGAGAAAGTACAGCCGTTATGTTGCGATTTCTCAGACTGATTCAAGGCTCAGAATGATTGCGTTCGATTTGCATGAGCACTTCATAAATTATGTAAAGCCCAAGGGATTTAAGGCGATTCTTACCTGTTCTTCACGAGCCGCCGCGGTCCAAATGTTTTATCTGATAAAGCGGTTGGGCGGAATTAACCCGGCAGTTGTCATCTCGCCTAATTCTGCCAAAGAGAGCGAAGACGAGATCGTTACAACAGAGACGCAAAAAATAGTCGGAGATTTTTTTGCAAACGAAGTGGATCGTTTGTATAAGAACAATTATGAGGGATATGAGGACCACGTTACCGGCGATTTTGTTGACCCCGAGGGTGAGACCGACCTTTTAATCGTCAGCAACAAACTGCTAACGGGGTTTGACGCTCCGCCTGCCGCGGTTTTATACATAGACAAGGAAATGAAGGACCATACGCTTTTGCAGGCTATTGCGCGTGTAAACCGTGTATATGAAAATAAAGATTTCGGTCTTGTAGTAGATTACAGAGGCATATTTAAAAAGCTCAATTCCGCGCTGGATTTATATACCGATTCGCTTTCGGGAATGGATTGCTTTGACAGGCAGGATATTGAAGGCGCGATTATTTCGGTATCGGAGCAGGCGTCAAGAATCGAAGAACTGCACAGAAAATTATGGGATATTTTCAGCGGTATAAGTCATGACGAAAAGAGATCAAATGTATGGCAAGAGCGCTTAAAAGAACGCAATCTCAGAACTTATTTCTATGAGACTCTTTCGGCCTATGCCAAGCTGGTTGATTTCATGTATTCAAGTTACAATCTGTTTGATGTTGTCGGGGCCGATCAGGCTAAAAAATATAAAAACGATTATTTGTTCTTTAAAAAGTTAAAAGACAGTGTTACGCTGAGATATAATGACAGAGTTGATTTTTCAAAGTATGAAGACGGCGTGAGACAGCTGTTAAATACTTATGTTGCGGCAGAGGACGCCAAAATCATTATAGAACCGCTTGACATTCTGAACAAGGAAAAAATGGAAGAGCAAATGGCGATCCTCGGCTCAAAAGATGCAAAAGCAGATGCCATCCGCACAAGGCAGATAGAGATATTGGAGAGCGAGCGTTATGACGATCCGATAAAATATATGTCATTTATGGAGAAAATCAATAAAACGCTCGAAGAATATCAGAACGAAAGAGACAGTGAAAAATATCTGTCCGCTATGGAGGAGATGGCGGATGATTACAGAAACGGCCGCAGTAATGTTACTTATCCTCAGATCATTGTTCATGACAGAGAAGCGAAATCTTTTTATGGAAGCGTTTTCAGCGGATTAAAAAAATCATTCGGCAATGTTGACGGATATGATAATGAATCATTGGGCATTTTGGCGCTGCAAATTAAGGATATTGTAGCGCAAAACGCAAAGCGGGATTGGAGAGACAACGTGATCGTTCACAGAAATATAAAGAAAAGGCTTGACGACGCGCTGTTTGACTATATGGAAGACAACGGCCTCGATTGGCCTCTGGAAGCCTTGGATATCATTATTGACGAAATTATGCTCACTGCAAAAAAGGTGTATTGAAATGCGGGTAAGTATATTGCAGTTAAACTGCAACGGTAAGATCATACCTATTACCGTTGAGAGAAAAAACATCAAAAATATTCGCCTGAAGGTGTATCCGGAGGCTGTTGTTAAAATATCTTCTCCTGCTTTTGTCACAGATGAATATTTAATGCAATTTATTACGGCGCATCAAAAATGGATAGAGGATAAGCTGAACGGCTTTTCAAAAACAAAGGGCTATGCTGCAACAAAGGCTGTAAAAGACGGAATGTCCATAAGAATGTTGGGCGAAGATCTGATTTTTTCAATAAGAAAAAGCGAAAAAGCCGATATATTCAGAGAGGGAAAAAACCTGTGTATTTTGTCAACAGATATTGATAATCAAGAGAAGCTGCTGTCGCAGTTTGAAAAATGGTGGCGAAAAGAATCGCTTGCAATATTGAAACACTATGTAGACTCGTTATATCCGATCATAGGAAAATACGGAGTTATCTACCCGAGCATAAATTTGAAAAAAATGAAAACGCTGTGGGGAAGCTGCAACATAAATAAGAATAAGATCACATTTAATCTATATCTTACAAAAGCACGACCCGCTTGTGTTGAATATGTAGTTTTGCATGAGCTGGTGCATTTCATTTATCCCAACCACAGCAAATTGTTTTATGATTTTCTCGAAAGTTATATGCCGGATTGGAAAGACAGAAAGAAAATATTAGACAATGAAGAAGTTCACGGTTTATAGCATCAAAGCATAGCCTTATTCGTCGATGAGCAGTATTGCGGCTAAGGTTCATCTCAATATTCAATTATATTATAATTATACCACCCCGGCCGATCTCGGCTTCCGAAAACGCCGTATCGTCGGCGCCAAATTCCGCCCGCTGATTTTTACCGTGAAAAAAGCCCTTGCGATTGCAGGTGCTTTGCGTTTAGAGAACAGATAATAGCGGTCAGAGGTCATAAACTCTCCTCCGGGGCTTGATGATTTTATACATTTTGCGCACAGGAGGGGACAAAGTGTTCAAAATGCGCAAAGTTCATGAAACTGCAAGCCGAAATAACCTAACCGCCTGATTCTATGATTTAAATTATTAAAGCAATTTTTGTATTTATACTCAGCTGGATTTTGCACATTTTGCGCACGCTGAGGCACAAAATGCTCAAAGTGCGCAAAGTTCATAGAACCCCGAGGGCGGCGTAAGTCCGACTTTCGACCTCTGAGCTCCGCTTCCTTCCGTGCTCCAAGAAACGAGAAACTGCCTCACAGCTCAAGCCGGTCTATTTTATCTTTCGCTTCTTTCATGATTTTTTCGACGTCCGCGCCGCGAATGTCAAGCCCCTCGGCGGAGATGAATTCCGTTTTGCCGACGCCGTAAAAATCCCTCGCGAGGGCGGAGACGTAATCGAAACCGAAGTTTTTAAAGATTGGTCCGCCCGCCGTGGCGACGTAGTAAAGCGCGTTTGCGCGGCAAAGCCCCTTGGGGATACCCTCCTCGGTGTAGTAAAACGTCACTCCGCAGACCGTCACGTTCTCGAGATAAATTTTCAAAAGCAACGGGAACATCAGGTCCCAATAGGGCGCGGCTACGACGATTTTGTCCGCCTCGGCGAAGCGCCTCGCCTCAAAAAATTCGGGCGCCGAGAAATCTTTTGCCGCCGAAAGCTCGTCGCGGCGGCGCAGCCTCTCGGCGTTAAGCGGCAGAAGCCCGCGCTCCTCAAGGTTTATTTCCTCATACTCTCCGAGCCTGCAAAGGAGCCTTTTTGCAAGCTCGCTCGTCCTCGAATCCTCGCGAACGCGGGCGTTGATAAACAGTGTTTTCATAAAGACGCTCCTTTTTGAAAAAGCAAAAGCCCCGTCCGGGGGCGTTTCCGTGTAATTTAAGCATTTTGATTATAAGGGAAAACCGCGGGGTTGTCAAGGGGCGGGGAAAGGTGAGAGCGAGAAAACGGGCTGATGTGAGCGATGAAAAGCGCCCTGCCATAACGACGGGGCGCGGGGACATATAGGAAGATAAATCGGAATTTACCATATCCCTATTTCCCTGTATATTCTCTCTATAAAAGGAGACTTGTGCTTGATATATTTCTCCATATCATACGGATAGAGCGCCGCCCCTTCTTCTTTGACGCGGCTGTATTCACACACGGCTTCGGGATGGGAGCGCAAATAATCCCTGAAAGCGATGTGCTTTTTTAGTTCCGCAGAATCTTGCGGACAAACATATAAATGGTGTTTCTGCAAATGATCTTTACCGTCATAATCGAATGCTTCCCGCCCGATAATGCCAAGATTTCCTTCATGGCGGTAACCGATACTGTTCAAGGCGGCGGCTGCGTCATTGAACAAAGAGTAATCTCTTATGATAACGTCAATATCAATGATTGGTTTTGCAGACAGACCTCGCACGGAAGTGCTGCCGACATGCTCAATATCCAGAGCCAATTCGCCGAGAGCATTTTGAATTTCATCTTTTATTTTTATATAATTCTGTTCCCAGACCTCATCATAGGGCAGAACTATAACATGTTTTTTAACCATTTTCACTCACCTGTACAAATAACGATTTTTCTCTCTGACCCACTTCCCGAAAAGCGGGAATTCAGATCCCTAAAAAATACTTGCTGGATATTTTTTTAAACCCGACTTTTTCATAAATGTGCGCAGCCTCCGGGGTATTTGTTGTCAATGTAATATCATTAAAACACTCTTTCTTTGCAAAATCCAATAAATATCTGATCGTTTCTTGCTGATACCCCTTACATCTATACTCTGGCTTGGTATAAACACTCACAACGCAACCGCGCCGTCCGTTGCTTTCTGTACATACTGTTATTTGCGGTAATTCCGCCAATTCTTCGATCCCGCACATTGCTATCGGTTTTCCCTTTAAATACATCAAAGCAAAATATAACGACTTATTAAAGTGTTCTTTGATATAATTTTTTGTAATTTCATAAAACTGATCTGAATAAATAGAAAAATCTTTATTCAACGTAAACTTCCAGTCCTCGATTTGCATCTTAACTCTCAAGCTGACAATATCGTCTATGTTTTCATCATTTGCGATTATGATTTTTTTCATGGTTTACCTCCAATGCATTGTGATCTCTCACGCTTCCAGCCGTTTCATCCATCTCCGCCGCTTGAGAACGACCAGGGAGACGGCGAAGCGGATGCACTCCTCCAGGGACAGGGCGAGGTAGACCAACGGGACGGACCGGTGGAACACGAAAGCGGTGAGAAGTCCAAAGGGTACGCCGAAAAGCCAGGTGCCCATCAGGTCGATGGCCATGACATAGGTCGTCTTTCCGCCGCTGCGCAGAATGCCGCTGCCGATGATCATGTTCAGCACCTTGAAGGGCATGATCGCGGCGTAGACGGCAAGGAGCTGTACTGTCAGCTCCCGGATACCGGTCTCCACCTTGAAAATGAGTACATACCGGGGGCTTACAAAGAATATTACCGCAGACAGCATCAGGGAGCCCGCCAAGCCGTAGAGAAGGAGCTTTTTCGCCTCCTGATAGGCTGCCTCCCGGTCCCCGTCGCCAAGGCGCTTGCCGATGAGGATCGCCGCGGCTTGGCTCAAGCCGCATAATGCCCCGATAGCCATTGACTGCACGGGGTTCGTCAGCGTCATTGCGGCGCTGGCGTCGGTGCCCAGGTGGCCGTAGATGCCCGCGTACACGTTTTCACCCAGGACCCACATAAATTCACTGACCAAAAGCGGCAGCAGCATGGAGAGATACTGTCTCCATGCAAAGGTGCCTGTTGCAGCGTCCTTCGACCTTTCTCGGTATTTGGCGAACATACCGAGAACGACCACGAAATAGACGAGCTGCGAGATCAGCGTCGCCAGCGCCGCCCCAGTGACGCCGAGGGTCGGTGCGCCCAGCCGCCCGAAGATCAATATCCGGTTGAGGCACGTGTTGACCGCCGCTGAGGCAAGCCCCGCCCAGAGCGGAAGGGTCGCCTTCTCCATGCACCGCAGATACGTGGAGAGGATCGTGATCCCCGCCGTCGGCAGGAAAGTACAGGAGACGATGGCGAGATACCGACCCGCCGTTTCCGCCGTCGCGTGGTCATTGATGTAGAGGCTCATGATTTGCTTCGGAACAATGATACCGACCAAAGTAAACAGCGCGGCGATGATGAGGCATATCCGCAGATTGACTGTCAGGCTCCGCCGCGTCTCGGCGGTGTTTTTCTGACCCATGTATTGCGAGAGCATGATCCCCGCCACCGCGCCCACGGCGGATATGACCACGTTATAAATCCCGGTGAATTTCCCTGCAAGACCCACAGCGGCCACCTCCACGCCTCCAAGCTGGCCGATCATTACCTGATCCACCACGCCGAAGGACGCCTGGAGCATGGATTGCAGCGCCACGGGAACGGCCAAAGCGCAGACGGAACGGAAAAAAGAATGTTTTTTCATGAAAACACCTCCTGACAGACCGATTATAACCCGCAGACGGTGCATTTTCAAATCTTAAATCCGTAAGCTGTGACAAAAATGGAAGATAATTTTTGTTAAAAATGACAATACAATGTCAAAATCAATCCGTTAAGGCGCCACCGCGCAATTATTTTGGTGCAGATACGCGGTCAGATTTTTTGTCAGATGAAACAAAAACCGGAGCTAATACTTTGTGTATTAGCGAGGATTTTTGTGAAATATGACGAAAAATATGTAAGTAGATGTGCCAAAAAGGCGTTAGCCGCTAATTGCGCGGTGGTGCCTTAAGCAATTCCTTGTGCTGTCCCGAATCACCAAGGACGTGGAGAGGGTAATGACCGGTTCCACCGGCCCACCGGCCCGCATTTTTGCGATAGCGCCCAGTGCCGTCCT
>X22_European_Rabbit__coassemble_56_pt1 | contig 29682 bp, 21 predicted proteins | sample X22_European_Rabbit__metabat2_low_PE_009 | metagenome-assembled genome bin X22_European_Rabbit | reverse complement strand
CTTTATAGTCGATAGTTTCGGCTCTGTCAACGCAGAACATACAAACCTTTTTGCGGGACCTTTTTGCAGGTCTTTCGGTTCTCTCCATAATAATTCTCCTTTCGGTTGATCAGAACGGCACTCCGTCGTCTGAGAGTATCTCCTCAAAATCGTCAAGTCCGCCGATCGAGATAGGCTTGTTATCGGGCTCGCGATATGCGGGCGTTTCCTGTGCGGGGGCTTCGTTTCTGTATCTGGGCTGCTCGTTTCTTGACTGATATCCGCCGTCGTTCCCCTGCTGGGCGCGCTCGCCGGTGAAGGAGACCTGATCGACATAAACCTCGGTGACATAGTGCTTGGTTCCGTTTTTGTCCTCATATGTCCTCGAGCGAAGATTGCCCTCAAGCGCGATAAGCCTTCCCTTTGAGAAGTAACGGCTTATAAACTCGGCCTGCTGGCGCCACGCCACGCAGGTTATGAAATCTGCCTGACGCTCTTCGCCCTGCTTGACGAAGTTACGGTCAACCGCTATGTTGAAGGTCAGAACGCTCTGCCCTCCGGCCGTTGTTCTCAGTTCAAGATCCTGAGTTATCCTGCCCATTAAAATTACTCTGTTAAGCATTGAAAATCCCCCTTAGGTAATGGCGTTATTCCTTTGAAATAACTATGGAACGAAGAACGCCGTCAGTGATGTTCAGAACACGGTTGAGCTCGGCAGGGAAATCGGGCTTCGACTCGAAGGTATATACAACATAGTACCCTTCGGTCTCATAGTTGATGTCATAAGCAAGTTTTCTCTTGCCCCACTCGTCAACGTTGGTAAGCTCGGCGTTTGCCTCGATCATGTCCTTGAATTTGGCAACGAGCGCCTGAGCGGCCTCCTCGCCTTCCTTCACTGAGAAAACTACCATGGATTCGTAGCTTCCTTTGATCTTTGCCATAATTGCACCTCCTTCTGGGATAAGTCCGCGTTTGTCACGGACAAGGATAACGTGCGCCGCAGCTTCTTTAAAAAGCGGCGCTACCTTAGAAGTATATCAAACCCGACAAAAAATGTCAAGCTCTAAACGAAAATTTTCTTGCTATCCTAAAAGAAACGTCGTCAGGATCGCCGACAAAACGAACATTATTCCGACAGTCGCCGCAAAGTAGATCATAGAAACGCCGCCCGCCGAAATTATCGCGGTCTTTCTTGCGGTTACCTCGGCGACCTCGGATTTTATTTTCAAAATATCTCTGCGCGCTTTTTTATAGTAGATCCAGTTTGCGAAAAGCCCGCACAGAATGCTGAAAACATAGCTTAAAACGGCGCAGACGTTATATATCGCGGCGAACGAGCCGCTGCTGAGCCAGCCGAAGCTGACCCCGCCTAACTCACTAACGTATTCGGCAAGGTTAGGAAAGCTGAGCGCAAAGGATATCACGAGCGAAACGATTCCGAGGACGGGCATTTTGCGGTAAGGGAACCAGAAATAAGGGAAGAAGAACGCCGCAAAGTTGAAGCTGAGCTTTGAGCGCGACTTTGAAAAGCGCATGAATTTCGGGATATAGTAGTAAAATTTCGGGCCGACGTAATCGGTATACTCGCCGACAGTGTTCTCGTCGATCTCGGAGTCGGCGGTTATAGAGCCGACGTTCAAAAACGGCGGTATCCCCGCTTGACCGTATCCAAACTGCCCCCCGGGCTGCTCGGGCCGAACATAAGGGTTGCCGATATTAGGGTTCGGGCGCTCGACCTCTGAAAGCGGAGCGCCGCAGCTTGAACAGTAGTAAGCGTCGGGGCCGTTTTTGGCGCCGCAGTTTCCGCAAACTCGCTCTAAAGGCTCGCCCGCCGAAGCGCTATCGGGCTGAGATATCTCGGGCGCGGGCTGCCAGCTCTCGCCGCTTTCGTGCAAGAGAGTGTTTACGCACCTGCCCTCGGCTTTAAAACAATCCTTGTGATAAGGCGAACCGCACTCGGGGCAGACGACGATCTCGTCGCCCTCTTTGAAAACGTTTCGACAGGAAGTGCAGGGCTGACCTATATACTTGGGCATAAAATTACCTCCTAAAAATATCGCGTTTCACTTCTTCATACTAAGTATACCACTATTTTTCAAAAATGCAAACATATTTTCCCGATTTCATTGTATTTTCATTAAAATTTTAGGAAAGGGATATATGGGGAGATTCATACGCCCCCGCCCCTCGAGGGGCGGGGGCTTCGATATCTTTCCAGCCCACAGGCAGTATAGCGGGGGTGGGGTGATGAGCGATAGCATTCGCAAAAATTCCGCCCCGAGGCGGGATTTTGCGAATACCTTTTAAGCGGTCGGTTCGGTTTGCGGCGAATGCAAGGATAAAGGCACGAGCCAAAGGTTACATTTGCGCTGCGGCGGCTAAGCTAAAGGTATTCAATCGCTCCCTCTTGCGAGGGAGTGATTTCATACTATTTTAAGTCACCCCACCCCCATAGTACGTTTGTATAAAAGGTAACAAAGCGAACGCCCCCGCCCCTCGAGGGGCGGGGGCACTTCTAACTTAACCGTTCCGCAGGCAACATGGAGGGGGTGGGGTGATGAGCGATAGCATCCATATTTTCCGGCAGAGGAAAATATGGATACCTTTTAAGCAACTGCCTAATCTCCGCAGAAAGTAAGAAAAAGCCGCAGCCGGCGGCTTTCTATGTGCGCCGTATGGCGCAACGCCGCGCGACTGTGTTATTTTTGCTTCAAGGTTTTGGCGCGGCGTTTCACCTATACTTTATCTTCTCCCAGACAAATATACCGAGCCTGATGATAAAATACACCGGCACTGCGGCGAAGCAGCCGGTCACCTCGGCGCCGAAGACCGTTATCATTACAAACGAGGCGATGTCGGTCACGGCCTCGGCCGCCGGAAACATCTGCGCAAGGCTTGCGCCCATGTAATTTACCATTTGCAAAACGACGAGACCGCCGAGGGGTATCAGAAACGGAGCCGCGATCATCACCGGCCGCTCAGTCCAAAAAAGCATGGCAAGCTCGAGCAAAAACGCAAAGACCAATATAGCGCCCGCGCTGTTAAAGTCGTAGCCTCCGATAAAAAATCCCAAGAGAACAAACGCCGCGGGCAAAACAGTCAGGCTAAGAACCAAGATCAGCCCGAAAAGCGCCGGTCTGCGGTCCGAAAAATCCCTGAAAAAGTCTCTCAGCACAAAGCCGCCTCCTCATAGTTTCTGCCCGGGTTTTGCGCCCGGGCAGCTTTTTTAATCTTCGCCCAATTTCAGAGCCTTGTTGATGTTTATCTGCTTGATAAGCCTTGCGATAACAACAAATCCCACCAAAAGCATGATAAGCACGATAACATACAGCTTGATATAATCGCTTCTCTGAGAAACGACCTTGAACGGCGGCACCTGATCGGTGACGTTGTAAAGCACCTGGAACAGCGGCACGAATATATCCGAAGCTATTCCGCCGATTATTATCGAGAGGAATATCGAAACGCCCGAAACCAAAAGCTGCTCGTAAACTATCATCGAGATTATCTCTTTAAACGACATACCCATCGCCCGAAGGATTCCGAACTGAAGCGTTCTGCCCTTTATCGAGAGTATCCAGTAGATAAGGAAGCCGATAAAGCACATCGCCATTATCGTTATGAATCCGAGGGTCAAAGCGCCGTTTACTCCCTGCAAAACCGCGTCGGTCTTCGAGGATACTATAAGCTGAGAAGCAACGTCAAGCCTTGTCGCCACGATGTCGTTGTCGATAACGTTCTGATAAAGCGCCGAGATATCCGCGTCGTCCTCAAGGTCGATCCAGACCTCATAAGGCTCGGTGACGGTCATTATGTTGATGTAGTCATAATTCATTATCGCAAAGTCGCGATATTCGCCCGACGAGTTTTTCTCATAGGGGTTTATCGAGGGCCAGTAATCGACGACGGCGACGACGATCGCTTCAAACCAATTGTTTCTCGCCCACTTGACCTCGATAACGTCGCCCGGGCCCACACCCGTCTTGTCGGCGTAAGACTTCGAGACTATGATACCGTCCTTGCACTCGCTTAGCGCGTTGATATAGTTGTTTATATGCCTCGGCAGAAGATCAGAGCGGAACCATGCGACCCTTGCAAACTGATCTGGGATTATCGCCATTATGTGAACGTCGGGGCGCGCCGAATCCTCAAACCTGAGCTGAGCGGAATCTCGCTGGAACACCGGCGTTGCAAGCGCTACACCCGAAAGAGTTGAATAGCGTTCAAATTCCGGCTCGGTATATTGGGTCGTTGAGCTCGACTCTCCGGTCTCCTCGTCGATGACGTTTACCCTGCTCGTTTTCCAAGCCTCGGTGATGACCGCGTCGGCCCCGAGGTTATATCTTATCCTCTCCTCGGTGTTGCGGTTGATGGCCCTTGCGGTGTTGGCCGAGAAAATTCCGAGCGCGACCGTCAAGATGAGGAATATCATGATGAATTTTTCCCTGCCGGTAGAAGACCGCCCGATGTTGTTAAGCGAGATATACGCCGCGGGCGACCAGTGCTTTTTGCCGATATTGTAAACAAGTCTGATGAAATAGGGATAAATTCTCACGCACAGAAGCGCTGCTCCGAGAATAAACACCGTTGATGCCGCAAACATCAAAACGTTCATATTCGCCGAGGTGTCCACTATTCCCTGCGCTATGAGGTTGGCGTTGGTCTTGTTATACCACCAAAGCCAGACGACCGGGAGCACAACGCAGATAACGTCAAGGAACGAGCGCTGCCAGAACGGCTTTTTCTGCTCGTGAGCCTTTGACTGCTTGTGCGCGACTATCGAGACCCTTGAAGCGGGGATTATCGGCAGAAGCGTCGTCACAAAGAACACCGCGACCGCTATCAGCGCATAGACAAACGGCGCAAGCGACAGCTTCGCTTTGAGGGCGGGTCGGTTTACGAATTCGAGGAAGCCGTTTGAAACTCCCAAAATGTTGCAAAGCCCGAGCCCCATGAAAGGACCTATCAGCGCAGAGACCGCGCCGAGTATCAGCGTTTCATAGGCGTATATCCTAAGCACCTGCCAAGAAGACGCGCCGCGCGATTTGAGCATGGCTATCTCGTTTCGCTCGGATTCGATGTTTAACTGCGAGACCATGAAGAGATAGAAAACAAGCATCAAAACGACCGGTATGTCGAGCATCAGAAGAATATATCTGAGCGAGCCGGCTTTTTTTGCATACTGCTGCAAGACATCTTTCGCCGGAACGACAAAGGTGGTGTTTTCCTCTTTATACTTCTCCTCCTGAGATTCAAAGCTGTTCATAACGTGCTCTATCAGGTTCATGTCGATGTTCTGATAGTCGATTATGCAGCGAACGTTCGCGGTGTTAAGCGTCACCACGCCGGTAAGGATTATCTCGTCGATCAAGGAGTTGAAATCGACAAAGAAGGTGTTGTCATAGGTCGAAAGCCCCTCAGACCAATAGGTATCGGTTTCGCTTGAGGGCTCAAAGGTTCCGACGACGACTATTTTAACGGTGTCTTCCGAATCGGAATTTAAGATGTTTTTGATCTCATAGACCTGATCGGTGACTATCTGGGCGGTCTGCAAGGCTTTTTCGGTGCATATGACCTCGTAAGCCCCGTCGGCGTTTTTGCCGACGCTGAACATTCTGCCCGACGTTATGTTGATGTGATCTCCGATATCCGTCATGCCGCCGAGGGTAAGAAGCGAAGGAGTTCCGCCCTCAGATTCGACGTTTGCGACGTAAAGATATCCGTCGTTCGTGAAGCATTTATATGAAAGATACGGCACCATGAGGTCGTTGAAGCGGTTTACCGCCCTCGCATATGTATTCACGACATGGTTCCGCTGAGTAGCGACGCTTGTGCCGCTGACGATGGTTTTGGTGACCGAATATACGCCCGGGTGCTCGCCCGTTTCCTCCTGATATGCCTGCATATCCTTGATGAGCATTCTCTGCAAAGAAGCGTGCATATATATCGGTATTGTACTCGTCATGGCGGTCGCCATAACAAATCCGATAAGAAGACAGATCACCATCCATTTAGTGTTCCGCATCTTTCTCAATAAAAGTGTCAGCATTTACGGTGCCTCCTAAAAGTTCGGGAATGCTTTGCCTGAAAAAAGCGTCTTTGTCAGCGAATGATGACCTCGTCGCCGGGTTCGAGACCCGAGGTCACCTCGACAAGCGAACCGCTCTGAAGCCCGAGCGTTATATCTACCTTGACGCGCTGATTGTCCTTAAAGACATAAACGCAGGGCACCCCGTTTACTTTTTTAACAAGGTTAGCCGAAATGACGATGACGTTTTCTCGTTTATCCAGAACCAAAAGGGTGTCGGCAATGTTTCCGACGGCCGAGGTGTCTGGGATTATGTCGTTGAACTTGACGGTGATGGCGTCGGACTGCTCGCCGAGTATCTCGTCGCCGTTTTCGTCCACAAGCGCCGCGCCGGAAGCCTCGTCCCACTGCTTGCCCGATTCGTTTCTTATGATGGTGCCATCGTAATATTCGCCCTCATATCTTATCGTTATCGGTCTGCCGATCAAAAATTCTCCGACCTCGTTCGAGGGGTCGATCTTGATGTAAAGGTCCGAGATGTCTATGACAGTCGCGACGGTCACGCCGGGGTTGACCCAATCGCCGGGCGAGCAGGTCATGACGTATGAAACCGTTCCGCCGACTTCGGAATACAGCTTTGCGGTCTCCTTTTCGGCATACAGCTTGTCAAGCTCGTTCTGCATAAGGTCGATGTCCAAAAGCTCCTTGGCCTTGACAGTCTCCGAGGCGTGCTCCTCGACCGCGATCTGATATTCAAGCTCTTCGCGATAAACCTCTTTTTCCTTAATGGCTATCTGCTGGTCGAGCTCGAATGTGTCAAACTCGGCCAAAAGCTGGCCCGGCTCAACAACGTCTCCCGCCGAGACATATATCTCCTTGATGTTTCCTCCCCTTTCGGTGAAGCGGGCGTTATACTCGGTGCCCGAGGATATCGTTCCGGGGGTGAGGACCTGGCGCGTAAGATCCTTCAGCTCTGCGGTGGTGGTGGTATAGGAAACGTCGGTCGCCTTGACCACCGGAGCTTCCAAAAGCTCCTCCTCCTCGGGAAGGAAATAACAGCCGCAAAGCGCGAAAAGCGCCATTGTCAATGCAAGTGCCAAAGTCAAAATTTTTGAAGGTTTCATCGGTGTTCCTCCTGTTTGATGCCGCCGGCTTTCGTCGGTCTGAGAATATTTTTTCGGGAATTTGCCCGGTTGGTGCTGAATTATATAAACGGAATGTAATATTTTATCATATTTTACCGATTGTATTCGATTTCATCTTTAGTGATAACTATGCTGTTGTTATAGAACATGATCCAGTCCTGAGTCTGCATATATCTTCCGCCGACGGCATATTCGCCGGTCCACGCCGAGCAATAGCTCCAGAAAGCGTTGTCTCTTGAGATCATGTCGGGCGAGGGCAAAAACGAGCACTCGCTCATTGCGATCAGCTTATCCGGCGCCGAGCCGTTAGCTCCGACAAAGAAATTAACGCCGCTCGTTCCGAGTCCGGGGTCGCCCTCGGGATAATAGATGTCCAAAGAAATGACGTCGGTCATTTCGTCTCCGGGATAAAACGCCTCGCTCTGTCCGTTCCAGACCCAGATGAGGTTGTTAAGGCTCCAATATCCGCTGAGCCTCTCGTAAATCAGTTTGTAAAGCCAGATATAGTCCTCGGGGCTTTGAGACCACCAAAACTGCCCGCCGCCGGCTTCGGGAAGCGGCCTGAAAATGACCGCGACGCCCTCGTTTTTCAGCTTTTCAAGCTGCGCGGCTACAAGGTCTATCCCGTCGATGACCGCAAGGGTCTCCAAGGTTATGTCGCCCGAATTATATCTGAGCGCAAGCGCGCCGCCGTCCATGGCGGCGATATCGAGGTCGGTCCTTGCGGCCGAAAGGTCGAAAGAGGTCTTTTCGGCATAGACCGAGCCGTTCATCGTCCAATACCACGAATAGCCGACTATTCCGCCGCTTTTTGCCCACTCCGAGGCAAGCTCGACGTCGCCTGAATCAATCCCCGCCGAGTAATCCATCAGCTCGCCGAAGCGTATCGCCGGGTATTTTCCGGTCGTGAAATAAATCTCGTCAAGCTCGGCGTTCGAGCCCTGAGAGACCTGCTGACCGCTTAAAACCGCGTTTCCGTAAAGGTCTTTCATATAGGAGTAAAGCTCGGCCGCGCAGCCGTCGGCGTTTTTGTTTGATAGCTCGCCCGCATCATATTTAAGCTCATAGACCGCCGGGGAATCCTCGACGATAACGCAGTCGAGGTCGATCTGAAAATCAAGCCCCGAGAAGCCGAAAACAACGCTCCCCTCGTCGAGATATACGTTGTCGAATCTCAACGTCTCAAAGCCGTTTGCGCCCGAGACCGTGAAGTTTCCGCAGGGGCTGCCGTCGATGAGAAGTTTTCCCGAGCAGGGCGAATCCGCGGCGGCTCTTACGGTGATGTTATAGTGCTGGGGCGAGGGTATCTCGACCTTTAATATAACCTCGCCGTCGGGCAGGCAGCTGACGTATCCGTCGCCCGAAAAGCCCTCGCGAAGGTCGGTTTTTTCGGCGCCGTTTCCGGCGATGCCGTCCTCGATCTCAAAGATCTCGTAAAAATCCTCGGGAGCCGTGGTAAACACCGCGGGCTCGATCTCGGAAAAGTTAGGGGCTTTCGGCTCGCTCTCGGCGGGCTGAAGATCGCTCTCGGACGTTTCGGAGGCGCTCTCGGATTCTTCGATAAGGGTCACATTGGGCGCGCTTGAGACGGTGTTTTGCGGCACTCCGTCCAAAGGCGCCGAGACCTCGGGCGCGTCCGAAGATATTTCCGGTGAGATCGTGTTTTCCGAGCAGCCTGTTAAAACCATCAGTCCGCACAACACCGCCGCAAATATTTTTTTCATGCGATCGAACACTCCCGTATCAGTTCAAGCCCGCCGTCAGAAAAGACGGCAGGCTTTTCTCGAACTTTATAATGCGATTAAGTTTTGCGAAGAAATTACATACCGGTAAGACCCGATCTTGCGAGACCTTCGGTGAAGTATTTCTGGAGGAAGACGTACATGACGAGTATCGGCGCTATCGAAAGCAAGCAGCCCGATTCGAGCCAAACGATCTTCTTTCTCGTTCCGACCTGATTTCCGCTGAACAGCTTCTGGTCGAGGTCGCTCGACAGCTTTTGAAGCTGAAGCGCGACGGTATGGTTGTTGAGGAAGAAGGTGGAGCTTACATAGTAGTCGTTCCAGTACCAAACTATCGCAAAGAGGAAGACGGTGAGGAATGACGACGCGGCGTTGGGGACCATGATCTTTATGAAGGTCTTGAACGGGCCGCAGCCGTCGAGATAGGCGGCGTCTTCAAGCTCGACCGGCAGACCTCTGAAGAACTGACGGAAGATGAAGATGAACAGTCCCGACTTGATTCCGTTGGCGAAAAGCGCCGGCGCGTACATAACTATCGGGTTGTCGATCATCGAGGCATAGAGGTCGCCGCTGCCGTCCTGCATGGTGAGTATCTTCTGACCGATGAACGTTGACGCGCCCATCTTGCTTGCAAGGCTGACAAGTCCGAAGCCCTTGAAGAACGCCCACTGAAGATAAAGCGGGATAACGGTGATCTGCGGAGGAACGATGATCTGCATAATGACTATCGCGAAGCATATTCCCTTGCCCTTGAAGTTGAATCTCGCGAGTCCGTAGCCGGTCAGCGCACAGACGACGACCGAAAGCAGCGAGCAGACGATGTTGATTTTAAGGGTGTTGAGAAGCGTCGGGCCGAAGTCCATGATATCCCAAACGTCCATCATGTTGCTCAGCGTAAACGACTTGGGCAGCCAGATGATCGAAGGGTCGTTCATCTGAACGTTGGGCCTGAACGCCGTTGAGAACATATAGATCAGAGGATAAAGGATAACAAAGCAGAGGCCGAAAAGTATGAGGAATCTGAATATCGGCCAGACCTTGCTTATAATAGCCCTTCTGCGAAGATAAGCGGTGTGCTCGGGGGATATGATGCGCTCGTCAAGCGTGCCTGCTTTTTTAGCGGCTTTATAAGCCTTGTGGCGTTCTTTAAGCGCCTTGGCTCGCTCTTTTTCAAACAATCTTTCTTCTTTTGCTGTTGCCATTCAATATCCCTCCCTTATACTTCGTAGTAAACAAACTTGTTGATTATCGGCAAAACAATGCAGAGGGCCAAAATAACTATCGCAAAGTATGCCCACGCCATGGCTGCGGAATATCCGTGGTGCCATTGCGACGCCTCGTCAAGAACGAGCGTCATAACGCTGTTCGACGGGTCGATGAAGGAATCAACAATGGTATAGATGAGGTTGGTAACGATCATCGGGCTTATGTAGGGTATCGTGATCTTCCAGAAGAATTCCCAAGCGGTCGCGCCTTCGATGGAAGCCGCTTCCTTTGCCGAATAAGGAATATTCTGCAAAGCCGAGAGGAAGATGATTATCTGGATACCGGCGTCCCACACAAGGTTGAAGACGTTTGAGGTTACCGTTGAGATAAGGTCGGTGACCTTGTCGCTTATGTTGTAAACTCCGAGGAAGTTCATCAGCGCTCCGGTCATATCCGTTTCAAACATCGTCGAGAACTGCTCGGCGCCTCCCGAATATCCCGAAGTGTCCATATCGCCGTTGATTATCGAGATAACGGGTCCGGTGGCGATTATGACCGGCAGGAAGAATACCGCGCGGGCGAAAGTTCTTCCGTGGAACTTCTGGTTGAGGATAACGGATACGAAGATAGAGAAGATGATGATGAGAGGAGTCTGCCAGAGGGTCTGAGACAGTACCGAAAGCAGCGCCTCGGTATAGTCGGTATCCTGTCTGAACGCGTTGATGTAGTTCTGGATACCTATGAAGGTCGTTCCCATGTATCCGACGGTGACCTTCGTCTCGTTAAGAGAGTACCAGAACGAGACCAAAAGGGGTTTGAGGAAGAAATAGATCGTTCCGATGATCCATATGGCAAGGAAGCCGTAAGCGTAAAGTGCTTTGCGCTTTTCATAGGCGATCCTCATTCCCTTAACCTTCGGCTCTTTCGGAGCTTTAGGCGCCTTAGGGGGCTTTTCCGCTTTTACCTTGACTTCTTTAACGGCTTCGGCGGCAGCCGCGTTATTGGTTTCAGCCATTTAGTTCAAACCTCCTTTAACATATTCGGCGTAATTATAGGTCTTGCCGTTTGCGGTGACATTTCCCGCGGCAAGGTCAACCACGGTCTTATATCCGTTCGAGTAGGTGGTGGTTATAACGCTTCCGTCAACCTGATAATCCGACATCGTCGCGCCGGCTGCGGGTCCCAAGACCTCTTTCACCAGCTTATAGGCGTTGGCGGCTTCGTCGAGCCAGCCCTCGTAGTTTGCATAGAACAGATCGACGTAATCGGTGTTCACAAGCTCCGAGGCTTCCTCGTGGATAAAGTCGAAGTTGATGTTTGAGCCGGCTGCGATAGCCTTGAGCACCGCCTGAGTGGTATCCGGAGTTCCGTTTATGGCTTCGGTCGAATAGTCGATATATCCGTGAAGCACCATCTGATAGAACGGGATATCAAGGTCGGTCAGCTTGAACTGGCTCGACTGGAGAGTGAGGTTCTCGACCCTTGTGACGTAAGGCAGCAGATATGCGTTCGGCGAATCGGCTATTACCTTGCCGTTGGATTCGAGCGCCTTCTTATAGTAGTCAATGATGAACTCGGCGGTGTTGCAGCGGTTTGTGCGATATTTCGTCGAGAAGTCGCTCCAAAGCGTTGTCGAAACAAGTCCGAGTCCTGCGCCCTGATCAAACTTGCCGAGGTTCTTTGTGACCTTGTTCGACAGCTTTTCGATCGAGCGCGGGCTTACAAGCGCGGGCGCTACGCCCGGGTCGGGGGTTCCGTAGGCGATGTTATAGGTATACTGTCTCGAATAGGACTTGGAAACTCTGTAAGCGGTGTTGAACAGCGTCCAGAATCCGTTGCCGTTCGATTTGAAGGTGATGCCCGAAACGGTGCCGTAATAGTCTACTCCGTCCTCGTTGAAGGTCTTGAGCATCTTTTTATATGCTCCCTTGCCGCCGAGGACCGAGGCAACCGAATCGCCGGTGTCTATCTTTGAGTTCATCGAATCGTCGGTCCAGTCGTTATAGTTGACTACGAAGTTATCGACGCCCTTTTCTCTGAGCTGATCGACGATATCTACGGCGTCCTCAAACTTGGTGAAAGCGGTCTTCATTGCGACCGGAATACCGAGGATCGATTTTGACTTTCTCGTTCCGCCGAAGAAATCAATGTAAAGCGCGGGCTCAGAAGCGCCCTCCTGCTTTTTAAGACCCTTTTCTTCGATGAGATAGTTTCTGTAAACGTCGGCTATCTGACCGTAGGTGACGGTCTCGCCGTTTCCGACCACGGGATAATATCTGACGGCGACTTCCTTGGGGCCGATGGTTCCGTCGCCCTTTTCAAATACCATGATGGCTGACGAGTCGCCGGTCATATAGTAGTTGTCGGTCGAGCGAATGGTGAACGAGAAGTAGCAGTTGTTATACCACGAGTTTTCGGTCTTTGAGTAAGCGACCGAGGCGTTTGCGTCGGCATAAGTGTCGCCCTCGCTGGCTATCATAACGACGCCCTCGTTGCCCCTGACTATCGCCATCACCGGCAGGCTCGCCTGCTCGGTCTGGTCGGGCTCGACCTCTTTGACGGTGGTGATATCGCGTCCGTAGACGGTCTGCTTATAGTCGGCATAGCTTCCCTTGCCGTTGTTCAGATTAAATATGGTTCCCGAACCGTCCGGCAGGAAGATGTATCCCTCTTCGCCGGGTTCGGCAGCGCTCATATAGGGCGCGACCGCGAGCTCGGTGAGGATTATTGTGTCGGAAGAGGCTTCCTGATCGTCAACGCCTTCCTTATATCCGTTGCTCTCGGTGATCTGGTCGGTCTTTATCGAGATCTCCCAGTAACCGTCGTGCAAAAGAACATACATCGGAACGGTCGCGTTTGCGGTGCGAAGACGGTAAGTGATCTTCAGTCCGCCGTCAACGGGTTCCATTTTGGTGTTGCCCCTTGAGGTGCATTCTCTGTAAGAGAACAGGAACGCCGATGAAGCGATAAGGTCGGTCGCGTTGCCGTATTTATAAGCCAGCGAAGACAAACGGTTTTCGCGAAGGTTGTCTCTTGTGGTTGCGTCGTCGGCAAGCGCGTTGATCGGGTTGAGCCACTGAACCGAGCCGGTAGCTTTGATATAAACGCCGACTCTTTCAAGATAAGCGTCCTCAACTCCGGGATCGTAATAAAGGATAAAATCGTCGTTTTCGGCCGCTATCTGACACGAGGCGAGCGCCTCCTCGTCGGATATCATCGAAACGGGCGCTTCGACTTCCTCCTCGGCGGGCTCCGAGGTCTCCTCGTCGGCAAACACCGTCGCCGACATTGATACGAGCATTGCCGCCACAAGCAGGCAAGCCAGTAATTTCAGAAATACATTTTTCATAATTTACTCACTTTCTGCTTTGTCAGCTTCTGACACGGTAAAGAATTTCGGTGTAAACTGTTGCGAAGAAAACGTATACCTGCTGGAACAGCGACATTATCAGCGCGAGCAGGATCAGAATGATGAGCATTCCGACGACCGTGAAGATCATTGTCACAATGGTCACGGTGAAGTTATATTGGTGGCAGGCTTTCATGCCGAACACCATCAAGATCACCGACCACCAAAGTCCGACTTGGTAAATGGCGGAATACCAGATGCTTTCGTCGAGGGTCAGACCGTAAGAAATAGCGGTTGAAAGGAAGTTTCCGATGATGAACGGAACGAGAGCATAAGCTGAATAAATAGCGACTCTCCGCATATTTCCCTCGCCGTCAAACAGTGTGCAAAGGCTCCAGTTTGCGACGACCCATGTCGCATAATAAGCGACCGACTGAACAAGAATAGGAACGATATTGAAAACGTCCGAATAAGCGCGCGTGTTATAGGCAAATCCGCCGTAACGCGCCGAAAATACCTGCGAGGCAAAGAGCATGAACACTATGAAGAACGCGATTTTAAGCGAACCTGCTTTTTTCCACCTCATGTCCTCAAAGCCTTCGGTCGGGTGGAATACAACGTGCTTCACCCAAGCCCAGGGTTTCATGTCATACAGCATTATTTCTTGCCCCCTTTCTTAACCTTTTCAACGATCCCCGCGATACCGTTCTTGCACTTTTCGGCGACGAACGAAACGCCTGTCGCTATCAGCTTCTGCGGAATTTTTCCGCGCTTTTTGAGCACGCTGATAACGATCAAGATAACGACAAGGATGAGGATCAAAACGACGTAAAGCGTGAAGTTCTTTCTCAGCGTATCCTGACGGTTGGCTTCAAACGCCCTGTCATATTCGCCGGCATAGAAGGCAAGCCTTGCATACTTCATGGCGCCTTTATAGTCGTTCTGGTTGTAAAGCGCCTTGGTAGTTCCGACAAGACCCATATAGAAGCTGCCGTCGCGTTTAAGCACTTCCTGCCAGATATCGTATGCTTCCTCGTAAAGGCCCTTGTTGTGAAGCGCGATAGCCTCGTGGACATATCTTCCGAACTCGGTCAGGCTGAAAACGGTTATATCGTTGTTTCTTCCGTCGAGAACATAGATATTGTCGCCGTAGGTATCAATGGCGTTGGGGTTGTTGAAGCCTCCGCGCTGCTCCTCCTGGTCGAAGCCGAATATGAGAAGCTGGTTGCAGCGCTCGTCATACTGGAATATACGGCCCGAGGTATAGTCGAGGATATTGATGAAGTTGTCGTCCGATACCGCGATGTCGGTAAGGCGCGTCGCATAGGTGGTGCCGTTGTAGGTTATTGAGACCTGATCGCCGAATGCGTTGTTATCCGCGGTCTTTTCGAGAATGTTATAGCCCGCGGGGTTCATCTTTTTAACGGCGTCGGTCGAAGCGTTCGCGACTTCGGTTACGGTATAGATGAAGCCTTCCTTATCAATGTCGAAGTTCGCATATTCGACAGGGGTGGATTTTGTGAGCGAGGCGAGCTGCTGCTCGGAAGCTATCTTTCTCCAGATCCTGTTTCTGATGACCTCTGCGGTGACCTCAACTCGGTTCGCTCCGTAATATCCGACGAACGAGCCGGAATCTGAGAACATTATAGCTCCCTTGTTTACGGCCGGGCAGATGACGTAAACGTTCTTTGCGGCGTCAACGCAGACCTTTGTGCAGTAGAACGACTGGGTGTCGTAAAGCTCGGTCTCGGGTCTTACGAATTCCTTGAGTATCTTTGCCGAGGTCTTCGTCTCTTCAACGCACTTGATTATTCTCTGGTTGTCCCTGTCGGCTATGTACATTACTCCTTCGTTGTCAACGAAGACGCCGTAGGGCGATTTGAGATGCTTGAAATCATCGGCGCTGGCAACATATTCGTTGCCGCTTTCATCGACCAATATCTCTCCTCCGAGGGTGCTTCCGTTGAAGGTCTTATAGCAGGCGAGGAGGTTGAAGTTGATATCGACCTTGATGATTCGGTTGTTTCCGGTATCGGCGATATAAATGTCGCCGTTATCGGTAAAGAAGAAGTCCTTCATGTCCGACATCTTCGAGGGTTCGTCTTCGCTGATGAAGAATTCGCTCGAGGGGTCGGAAAGCTGTTTGAGCTGGTCTATCAGGTCAACGGTGTTTGTTACCTCATAGCCCGCCTGAGACGGCACGGCGTTCCACCATGCGTCATAGTTATAGGTGTTGTACGGATCGACGGCGCTGACGGCGGTGGTCATGATAATTACCGCTGTCACCGCAGCGACCAGTATACTGATAATCTTTTTGAGTTTCATTTTAGTCACCGCTTATCACCTTTCAATTTATTTTGATCTCAAAGTTGAATTAGTCCTTCATACCGGAGTTGGCCATGGTCTCCATAACGTTACTCTGGGCGATGAGGAAGATGACAAGCGGAGGTATCATAAGCACTACCGCCGATGCGTAAATAATGCCCTGACGTGCGATTCCCGAAGCTGCGAGCTGCGTCATGATAGTCGGAAGGGTTTTGAGGTCTTCCTTATAAACAAGCGCGCCGCCCTGAATGTTCCATGCTCCCTGGAAAACGAATATGATAAGCGTTGCGATAGCCGGCTTCTGGTTAGGAATAACTACCTGCCAGCAGGTTCTGAAGGCTCCGGCTCCGTCAACCTTTGCGGCGTCGATAACGGCGTCGTTGATTGTTGACATATTCTGCCTCATCAGGTAAAGTCCCATCGAGGTCGCAACGTTCGGAAGTATCAGCGCCCAATAGGAGTTGATCATTCCGAGCTTAGCCATAACGACGAACTGCATGATCCATGTCGCGGTCGAGGTGAACAGCATCGAAACAACGATAAGCTGGTTAAGCGCATAGTAGCCGGGGAAGCGGCACTTCGACAGGCAGTAAGCGCAGCAGCAAACGACGAAAACGTGCATTATCGTTATAACAATGGTTACGAACACCGAGTTGAACACATATCTCGAGAACGGGACCCAGAGGTTTCCGGCGACCTTGAACAGGTTTGAGTAGTTCTCGCTTGTGGGCTGCAAAACATACAGCTTAGGCGGGAAAACGAAGAGTTCGCTGATCGGCTTGAGGGACTGGATGATTGAGTAGTAGAGCGGGAAGATCATAAACAGTCCGAGCAGTATCAAAAGAATGCCTATTGCGATATCGCCGCCGAGCGAGCTGTTTATGTGCTTGCCCTTTGACTTCTTGACGTGCGCTTTTTCGATATCGCCTCTTTTTTTCTGGCGCTTTTTCAGCTTTTTAAGCGCTTTCGCATTCTGGGCTTCGAGCGAATCGGTTATCTGATTATTTAAAGCGGTTTCAGCCATTTTCTGTTCCCCTCCTTTTTAGTTATCGGTATATTTGCTCAGCACGCTTCTGATGACGTGGTTGCATATAAGCATTACCGCGAACAAAACGAAGCATATTGCCGAAGCGTAGCCCATTTCATATCGAATCGAGCCGTAGTCGTTTGCGTGGTTCATTATCGTGTGAACCGCGTATCCGGTCGAAGGAAGTCCGCAGAGCTGCTGACCGACGGTACCGACGGTGAACGCGCCCGAGATCGCCAGAACGGCTGCGAACAGAAGCGAAGGACCCATTGCGGGAATGGTTATAGAGAACAGCTCCTGGAATCTGTTCTGGATTCCTTCGATAGCTCCCGCTTCATAAAGCGAAGTGTCGATGCCCTGGAATCCGGCGCGGAGTGCAAGGAAGCCTGCGCCCATCGACATCCAAAGCTGAACGATGATAACGACCGTCATCATATATCTCGTGTCGGTCAGCCACTGCTTCGCGGAATTTATGATCCCGAAGTCCATGAGCACCGAGTTGAGGTATCCGTAAGAGTCGCCCGAGAAGACGAGCTGCCAGATTACATATGCCGAAGGCGTCATCGAAGGAGCATAGAAAATGAATGTGAAAACAACTTTCAGCACCGGGTTCATCTCGTTAATGAGCCATGCGAGAATGAAGCTCAGAACATAAGAGAACGGGCCGGTGAACACCGCGAAGATGAGGGTGTTTTTGACGGCGATAAGGAATATATCGTCGTTTACGAACAGAGAATAGAAATTCTGAAGTCCGATATATCGCGGGAACTGAACGAGGTTAAAGCTGGTCAATCCGAGCGGAAGAGACATAACGACCGGTATGACCGTGAAGAATGTGAAGAGTGCGAAGAAAGGAAGCATCATCCAGTAGCACGCCTGATTCATCTTCATTTCGTGGAGAGTGTGGCGCCAGGTACCCGGTTCAATGGGCTTCTTTCTCTCTTCGGTAATTTCCTTTGCCATATTTATTCCTCCCTCCTTAGTCAACTGGAACTTCGATGCCGAGTTCCTCATATTTTCTGATGATTTCGTCGTTGATATCCCTGTTGTACCAGATAAGGGTATCGCGCGGGTTTGTGCTGAGGTTTACGGTCTCTCTGAAGGCGTTGGTAATGTTACGGGTGACGATGTATGTCGCCGGAATGATGTCGATATCGACGGTTGACATCATCTGCTCGCGAATGAGATCGAGCTCGTTCTGGCTCCATGCAAGCTGCTCCAAAGCCTCATAGTTTGCGGTATCGAAACGTCCCATAGGTCCTAACAGCGCTTCGATCGAGCGTCCGTACTGCGACTGGATATCGGCGCTGGTGAACCATTTGATAAGCTCCCAAGCGTTCTTTCTCTGCTGCTCGTTCAGCTTCGAGAAGATGATAGCTCCGGTCGAGGTCGAGGTCGTCGAGCGGTTGATGCTTCCGTCTTCTCCCACTGTTCCGGGGATAAGCTCGAATTCCCAAAGGCCGCGGATCTCGGGCGCCGCCATGTAAAGCTGGTTATAGAAGGTGTAACCCGTTATGACTATCGGATATTCGCCGGTGCGGAAACGAGTGAACTGGTCGAACACCTGCTCGAAGCTGTAAGTGGTATAGAACTTGGTCCACATCTCAAACGCTTCGACTGCGGGCTGAGTATCCAAAATGGTCTTGCTCTTGTTCGGAGTGTAATATCCGAGGCCGCGCTGGACAAGGAATGTCGCGTAAGCGTCGAAGTTGAAGCCGACGCCCATATAGCTTCTCTGAAGAGTCGGAAGCATATCTATGAGCTCATCCCAAGTGTCGGGCCCTTTTTCATATCCGAAGGAGTTGAGAACGTCGGTTCTTGCAAACATCATCGAGAACGCCTGCGAGATCGGAAGTCCGTAAGCTCCGCCCTGATATTTGTAAAGGGTCATAACGTTGGGCGCGAATCTCTTTACGACCTCGTCGTAATCGTCAAACTGAGAGATATCGACAAGGCAGTCACGGGCGGCGAGCTGGATAGGCAGGTCGCCTCCGACGAAGAGAACTACGTCGGGTCCTTTTCCCGCAAGGGTGGATTCAAGAATACCGCCCTGAACGAGGTTGATGTTTACCGGAATACCGGTCTCGGTCACGAAGTAAGAGTCAACGAGCTCTTTTACTATCTGAGCCTGATCGCGTCCGAGCGAGACCCAGACGTTGAGGGCTTCCGCGTTTTCGTCCGAGAGAATGTTATAGTCCTCGAAGAAGGAGCCTATGAACGAACGGAAGCTGAACGAAAGCTGCTTGAAGAAATTCTCCTTGGTGGGGCTGAATTCCTTTTCGGCCGAGACGAGCTCGATTATGTCGATCTCAAGGTGCTGGCTGCGATAGTCCGCCATCCACTGCGAAAGCGAGGAGATGTTATCCTTGATCTGACCGAGGCAGCTCGGGATATCGTCGGGTCTCTTGACAAGTCTGTCGAGCAGCTTCGCCATGGTCTCAAGCGAAACGGCTTCGGTACCCTCGGTTCCGGCGAGCACCTCGACCTGAGATTTCAGGCTTCTGAGAAGCTCGGCATAGGTTGCGAAATCGTCGATAATGCCGTCGATCTGGTTCTGGATCATATAGGTGTTGTTCTCGTCGGGAGAAGGAGAAGTGATCTGAAGGATCTGACGGTAATAGCTGTTGAGATAGTAAACAACGTCGTCAAGCTGTCTCATTATTCCGCCGATCTCGCCCGGCATCGCTTCAAGGGTGAGGGTGTGGTCGCCCTCGTCGATCCAGAAGTAGAGAATATTGCCGTCGGCGTCGGTCGGAGAAACGCATTCCCAAGTGTTGGAATAGTAGAACTTGACCTGCTCGGCTTCGGCGCAAGGCACATTGCCGTCGATGTAAAGCGTTCTGTTTGAATAGAGACCGCGCATCTGATCCTGTTTTGCACGGAAAGCTATCTTGACCCAGCCGGCTTTATCCATATGGAAATCCCATGTGATGCTCTGGCCCGAGGTCTTCCAGTTTTCCTTGCCTATGGTGTTATAGGTCATCTTGGTGGGGTCCGAAGGAGAAGTCAGATATGTAGAGCGGTCATAGGTCGGATAAAGAGTGATATCCGAAGCGTATGACGGCAGCTCGCCCTCCAAAACGATCGAAACGTCGGTCGTCGAGGCCGCGACGGAAGCGTCGGTCGTGACCTTATCGGTCTCCGAAAGGGTCGGAACCTTATCGGGGTTGCAAAGGGTGATCTTTTCAATAGCTACTCTCGCCTTCTGAGAGACCAAACGGAGAGTGTGCGTTCCGGCCGAGAAATAGAAGCCGACGGGTCCGCTGAAAAGTCCGTCCGAGTCCTTGACATAAGCGGTCTGCCACCTGAGGCTCTCCTCAAGAGTAGGTCTGATCTCGTTTCCGTGAGTGTCCTTGCGGAAGCTGATCGAGCCGTCATCCTCGCGCACTAAAGATTCGTCGTCGTTGACCCAGACCTTGCTGAGCTCGATTCCTCTCTCCGCGGTGTCGAAGGGATATTCGCCGTCGATCATGATGCCGAGCTGAATGTTGCTCGCCGAGCTTGAAAGCGCGTAGTAATCGAACATCATTCCGTAAACTCCGGCAGTTTTCACGTCAACGGTAAATTCCACCTCTCCGCTTGCGTTCGGCCAGATCAAAGCCTGTTTGCCGTCAACGGTGCCGACGCTCGCTCCGGTCTCTTCGCTTGCCGAAACGTAATCGGCGCCCATGATGACGACCTCGTCGTCGGGTCTGGGATCGCTCTGGTGCCTATCATAGTAAGTGCCATAGGTGCGCGCTCTGTTCTCGTCGTCGATAGACTGAGCCGAGGTTTCCCTTGCGGGCTCGTTTGAGGCTTCGGCGTTATCGTCGGCAAAAACATGAGCCAATGTCGGCAGCGTCATCGCTAAAACCAAAACGAACGATATCAGACGCCTGAACATTCTGTCTTTCACTGTTGAATCCACCTTTCGTTATATTTGGAATACGATATATATTTTCCGTCAGGGTTATAAAGAGTGTTATTGAGCCTTGTGGATGTAGATCCGCTCGTTTTCAAGGTCGAGATCCGCTTTGACCTTCGAGCCGCCCTTGATCTCGAGCGCCTCAAGATAATCCTTCGGGATCTGCAATCTTCCGGTGCGGTCCAAAACCACAAGTTCTTCCGAGACCTCGCGTTCGGCCTCGTCCCCCGCTTCGTCCCATCCCTTCGACTCGCTCATGATCTCGGCGTGGGTCTTTTTGATGATCTCGCTCGAGGTCCGTCCGTCGCGAATGGATATCACGCGGTCTATTTTTTTAGCGAGGCGCAGATCGTGGGTTACTATAACGACCGTTACGCCGCGCTTCTGATTGATGTCTTTAAAAACCTGCAAAAGCTGGTCCGAGGTCTTCGTATCGACCGAGCCGGTAGGCTCGTCTGCAAGAAGTATCGAGGGGTTGTTTGCAAGCGAGATCGCTATCGCGACCCTTTGCTGCTCGCCGCCCGACATCTGATCGAGGCGGGAATTAAGCCTGTTTGAAAGCCCCACCGCGTCCAAAAGCTCGAGCGCTCGCTGTCTGCGATCCTTCTGACCCTGCAAAAGCATCGGAAGCTCGACGTTTTGCACCGCCGTCAGATAAGGCACAAGGTTTCGCGCATTGTTCTGCCAGACGAAGCCGACGGTGTTGCGCTTATAGATCATGTAATCCTCTTCGGTGAATTTCAGAAGATTCCGCCCGTTCACCGTAAGGCTGCCCGCCGAGGGCTTGTCAAGTCCTCCGAGCATATTTAAAAGCGTAGATTTTCCGCTTCCCGAGGTTCCGACGATGGCGACGAGCTCGCCTTTTTTGATCTGAAGGTCGAGCCCCTGAAGCGCGACGACCTCGATCTGGTCGGTTTTGTATATTTTAACCAAGTTCTCGCATTCGATAGCGTACTCGCTCTCGGCGATAAGCTCCTGCTCGTGTTCGAGCTTTTGTTTTTTCTTTTTACTCAACGATCTCACCGTCCTCAAGAGTATAAACACGGTCTGCGATCTCAAGAAGGCTGGTATCGTGCGTCGTCATGACGATGGTCATGTGTTCGTCGAGCACGAGCCGCTTGAACAGCTCGACGATGTGGTGGCTGGTTCCCGAGTCGAGCTCGGCCGTCGGCTCGTCGGCGAAAATTATGCGGGGCTCATGCGCAAGCGCCCTCGCGATGGCGACCCTTTGCTGCTCGCCGCCCGAAAGCTCGCCGGGGCGGTGATGCATTCTCTTTGCAAGGCCAACCTCTTCGAGGCATTTTGTGACCCTCTCCTGCCGCTTTTCGAGCGGGAAGCCCGCAAGCCTGAGACCGAAATCGACGTTTTCATAGGCCGTCATCGAGCTCATCAGCGCGACGCTCTGAAAAACGAAAGCCATTTTATAGCGCCGAAGCTCGTCGCGTTTAGCGTCGGACAGCTTGGTTATGTCCTCTCCGTCGAAAATCACTTCGCCCGAGGTCGGCCGGTCAAGCGCGCCGAGCATATTTATCAGGGTGGTTTTTCCCGAGCCGGAACGCCCTTTCAAAATCGTCAGCCTGCCCTCGGCGACGTCAATGTTCACACCCTTGAGCGCGTGCACCACGCTGCCGTCTCCGATGACGAAATCGCGGGTGAGATTTTTTGCTGTAAGTAGTTCTGCCATTGTTCCTCCATGGAATTTGTGCAAATTGTACAAAAAGGCAGTACAATCCACATAAAAGACTTTAAGCAAATACTTTTTTTGCAAAGCGCACAAAAAAATATTTGCTTGGGTATTTATATTCAGTTAAAACAATACGTATCTGTTGCGATTATTATACCAAAATGTAAGCCGTGTGTCAAGCAAAATCACACATTTTTCACAAAAAAATTACCGCTTCGTCGGCGGCACAATATGTTGTGGCTTGCGAGCAGCTCCGCTTCAACATGGTGCTTCGGCAAAACAAACGGCGGGAGCGGCAAAAATGAAGCGCCCCCGCTGTCTGCATCAGCGGGGGCATTTTTACCCGTTTGGTAACGGTTTATCCTTCTTTATAAGGAGGAATTAGTGCTTCTTGGAAACTACTGCGGCAGCAGCAGCGAGGAGCATAGGAACAACTGCGAGAGCAACGCCGGTAGTCGGGTTGGTGTCAGCAGGAGTAGTGGTCTCCTCAGCAGCGTCGAAGTTGTCAGCGCCATCATCAGCACTGTCTTCGGCGTTCTCAGTTCCCTGAGTAGGAGTATCAACAGCAGTGGTGGTGTCCTCAGCCTCAGTGGTAACGAGGGTTACCTTGGTAGCTCTTACAGAACCGCCGGTAACAGGAGTGTAGTTGATGACAGCGCCGTTGTAGCTAAGATCGTTGTTGCCGGAGCTTGCAGCATTCCAGCTGAACGGTCCGTAAGTGCCGCCGTCAGATTTAACCATACCGGAGTTACGGTTTACATGGAGGTAATCACCGGCCGCCATGATGTTCTGGTTCCAGAGGGTAGGAGTCTCGAAGATAACGAACTCAGCGTTGTAAGTGCCGTAACCGTCGAAATCGTAGAGAAGGCTAAGATCATCGATCGGGAAGTGGAGCTCGGTGACAGGGCCACCAACGGCGGTGTCAACAGGAACACTGGAAACAAATACTCTGCTGTTGTTGTAATTCCACCAGAGGGTCTTGCCGGCAGAACCGGAATCATAACCCTGGTTGGTATCAGCCTTAGCATAGAGGGAGTAGATAGCAGCACCAACGATAGGCTTGTCAAGAGTTACAACGAGCTCGGCAGTCTCAGCGACCTGAACAGCATATCTGTTCTCAAGGGTGTGGTCCCAAGTGAGGACAGCAGCGTTGGAAGTCTGAATGCCATCATAAGTCCACTCAGCAGTGGTGAAGTTGAAAGCGTTCTGAGCAGAGTTCTGAGAAGAACCGTTCTGAATGATCCAGTTCTGAGCGAAGCTGGTGGAGTTCTGAACCCAAGTGTTGTCAGCCTTGTAGTAGTCGGCTCTTACAGCAGTAGCATAGGTCTTGCCGGCGGCGAAATTGTCGAGAGCGGCTTTGAGAAGACCGTTGTCCCACTGACCGTTAAGATCGTTGCCGATAGCAACAGCGTCGATAACGTTGTTGGTCTTGTGAACAGACTTGGCAATGTCAACAGTCACAACGAGGGTGAGGTTGGTGTACTGGTTGTAAGCAGTAGCCTGAGGAATGGTTGCATAGTAGGTGACGTTGCCGATGGTGCCGACATAGTCATGATAGAAGGTGCCGAAGTAGACGGGCTGAGCGAAGACAGTGCCGACAGACTCAGTACCGTTGCTGTAAACAACAGGAGTGAGCTCAACTCTGGCAGAAGCAACCCAAGAAGCAGGAGCGCCGGCCACAGTCTTGGCAGCAGAATCATAGTAGTAGGTCTTGCCATCAGTGCCGAGAGTAAGAACGTTTCCGGCAGCATCGACCCACGCGCCGTTAGCATCAACTTTGTAATACTTCTTGTCGGTAGAATCGTACTTCATGGTAGTGCCGGCAGCGTCGATAAGGTTGCCCTTAGCGTCGGCCTTGTAAAGGGTCGGAACGGAAGGCATGAGCTTGATCTCGGTGCCGTTTACGATGATCGAATAGTTGACCTGGTGACCCTGGAGGGCCTCAGAAAGCTGAGTAGGAAGGGTGAACTGAATGTAGTCACCCTCGGTCGCGAAGCCGTAAAGGGTAGCGATCGGAACAGTGAGCGAAGCGCTGAGACTGTTATTATAAGAGGTGGTATAACCGGCAGCCGGTCTGACCTCGATCTCAGCGGCAAACGCAGTGACAGCCATTGCAGAGACAGCCATCATGACAGCCAGAACGACTGCCAAAATTTTCTTTGCCATAATGTTTTCCTCCTTAAAAATGGATAGGTTTTATCCCTATACGGGTATAGGAATTTTGGTTTGTCTCGGGAATCCAAGACTTAAGCAGTATAACACTTATTCGGAAAATTGTCAACCCTTTTCCAATTTTATTTTGAAAACGGGGAATTTTCGCGGTGCCTGCTTTCTTTGCTTCCCGCTGTTAGAATAGTGTCGCAAGCGGAGCAAAATGTTGCAAGAAAGTTTAAAAAATTTTCAGTTTGTGAAAAATGCGCAAGCGGCAGCACATCTGCCGCCGCTTTTTTGTTAAAATTCACGAGAAGAATTACTTTGCATAGTCTACCGCGCGTGATTCGCGGATCAAATTGACTTTTATCTGACCCGGGTAATCCATTTCGTCCTCGATTTTTTTCGAGATATCGCGCGCGACTATCACCATTTGCTCGTCCGAAACCTTGTCGGGCATGATGATTATGCGCACTTCTCGGCCCGCCTGAATAGCGAACGCCTTTTCAACGCCGTCGAATCCCGAGCAGATCTCCTCGAGCTTTTCGAGGCGCTTGACGTAGTTCTCAAAGTTTTCGCTTCGAGCCGCCGGGCGTGCAGCCGAGATAGCGTCGGCCGCCTGAACGAGCGCCGCGATCACGCTGTGGCACTCAACGTCGCCGTGGTGGGCCTCGATGGCGTGAATAATGTCGGGCGACTCTTTATATTTTTTGCAGACGTCAACGCCGATCTGAACGTGCGAGCCCTCGATCTCATGAGAGAGCGCCTTGCCGATGTCGTGCAGAAGTCCCGCGCGGCGTGCAAGCGTCGGATCGACCCCGAGCTCGGAGGCCATCATTCCGGCAAGGTGAGCGACCTCTATCGAGTGGTTGAGAACGTTCTGACGGTAGCTCGTGCGATAGTGCAGGCGGCCTATCAGCTTGATGAGCTCGTGGTTAAGGCCGTGGATATTGGCCTCCAAAACGGCGCGCTCGCCCTCTGACTTAATTACCTGCTCGACCTCGCGGCGGGCCTTATCGACCATTTCCTCAATGCGAGTGGGATGTATCCTGCCGTCCTGAATCAGCTTTTCAAGCGCAATGCGAGCGACCTCGCGGCGAACGGGATCGAAGCAGGAAAGGGTTATCGTCTCGGGAGTGTCGTCTATAATAAGGTCTACTCCGGTGAGCTGCTCGAGCGCACGGATATTTCTTCCCTCGCGCCCGATAATCCTTCCCTTCATCTCGTCGTTGGGCAGCGGAACTACGCTGACCGCCGACTCGGATACCTGATCCGCGGCGCAGCGGGCTATCGCAAGCGAAATGAGCTGGCGGGCTTTTGCCTCGCACTCTTCCTTGGCCTGCTGCTCGAAGTTGAGTATCTTGACCGCTTTTTCGTGAACAAGATCGTCTTCAAGCTGCTTGAGGAGGTATTCCTTTGCCTGCTCGACGGTGAACTGAGAAATTCTTTCGAGCATCTCTATCTGACCCATTCTGACCTTTTCAGCCTCCGCCAGCTTTTCGTCGGCCTGCGCCAGCTTCTGCTGAACGAGCTCGTTTTTGTGCTCAAGGCTGTCGATCTTCTTGTCAAGAGTCTCCTCTTTCTGCTGCACTCTTCTTTCCTGACGCGAAACCTCGGAGCGGCGCTCCTTTATCTCGCGTTCTGCTTCCTGACGAGCTTTGTAGATCTCGTCCTTTGTCTCGATGAGTTTTTCCTTTTTAAGAGAATCGGCGCTTTTGCGAGCTTCTTCCAAAATCCTCTCGGATTCCTGCTCGGCCGATCCTATACTGGCTTCTGCTTTTTTCTTTCTATCATTATAGCCGAGCTTGTAGCAGACTATTCCCGAAACGACCGCCGCTGCAACCGCGACCAAAAGCAGTATGATGTCCAATAAGGTCATCGACATTCTCCTTTCATAAAAATTCGATATACTTAACAATAAAAGCATAAGTAGAGTATCATATAAGCATAATAATGCAATATACAGATATATTTTATACTTATTTTTCGCTTCTGTCAAGGATTTTTTGAACGTTTGTCCCCAAAAATTTTTTCGGGCATAAAGTCTCGCACCCTCTTGACATTTTCGGCGGGGTGTGATATTCTTGTTAAAATTAAAACGTTGAGGGGAGATCCCGCCGGTCGGAAGACCTTTCAGGGAGCGCCGAAAAAGTGGAAACGGCGCGGCTTTTCGGGCGGCAAAAGGGCACCGCTCCCCGAGTGCGCCCAATCAGCGCCGCCGCCCAGCGTTATCGGGAGCTTGAGTTATAAACTTGGGTGGAACCGCGGCTTTTGCCGCCCCATGAGCAGAAATGCTTGTGGGGCGTTTTTGTTTCTCCCGCTGTCATCAAAAGATGAGGACACACGATGAACGATTTATTTAGCAGCTTATTCAGCCGTCAGCCCGAAAAAGTGATTTGCGGCGATTACTACTACGGCACCGACGCCGACGGCGACCAATTTATTGAAGACGACCGTGATTATTGGCTCGGCGGCCGCTTCCGTGACAACTGGCAGTATAAGCAGCATGAAAGTCCCCTCCATGCGGAGATTTTCAACGAGGTGCGCAGACTGTTTTCCGACATGTCCACGCCGTTTCTTGAGATCGCCTGCGGCCCGGGAATGGGTCTTGCTCCGATAATTTTAGGCAGCAACCCGAATCTTAGCTGTTTGGCGACCGACGCCTGCTCGATACTTATCAAGTCTTGGCGCGAGTATATAAACACGGAGCTGCGTGATTTTAACATCGGTCTTGCTCAATTCAGCGTCATGGATATTCCGCTTGTTGACGCCGCTTTTGAAAATGTTACAAGCTACATCGGAGTTTCTTCAACAAGGGCGGGCAAAGAGGGTCAGATAAAAGCGCTGAGGGAAATCCACCGCGTTTTAAAAGACGGCGGCAGATTTGTCGCCATTGAAAGCGACGGCTGGGCGGATATTGAAGCGGTCAAAAAAGTATACGCTTCGTGGGACCCGCCGCTTTGGAAGCCCTACGACGACGTGCCCGGCGAAACATGGAAAGAGATGTTTACAAGGTGCGGATTTGAAATCGAAGCCTGCGATAAGTCGTACTATCATAAATGGGACAGATCCGACAACGAGTTCGGCAAACAGGCCGAGCACGTGGGCATTGAAATAGGAGACATCACCACACTGTATGTTCTGAGAAAAGTTTAATACTATATAAATAGGAGGATACACCATGAAAGTAATCTACTCAAACGGCACCGTCGGCGAGTGCGCACCCGAAGAGGAGCTGCACATTCTAAGGCACTCGGCGGCTCACATTATGGCACAGGCGATATCAAGGCTCTGGCCCGAGGCAAAGTTCGCCTACGGCCCCGCCAACGAGACCGGCTTTTACTACGACGTCGATCTCGGCGACAAGACCATCGGCGAGGAGGACCTTGCGACCATCGAGGCCGAGATGAAAAAAATCGTCAAGGAGAACCTGCCGATACGCCCGTTCATTCTTCCGAGAGAGGAAGCGGTCGCTTTTATGCAGGAGCGCGGCGAGAAATATAAGGTCGAGCACATCGCCGACCTGCCCGAGGACGCGATAATCAGCTTTTATAAGCAGGGCGACTACGTCGATATGTGCGTCGGACCTCACCTTTGCTATACAAAAGCGCTCAAAGCGTTCAAGCTGACTGCGGTCTCGGGGGCATACTGGAAAAACAATAAGGACAACAAGATGCTCACAAGAATAAAGGGCACCGCTTTCAGAACTCAGCAGGAGCTTGACGACTACCTCAAGCTGCTCGAAGAAGCCGAGAAGCGCGATCACCGCCGCATCGGCAAGGAAATGGGGCTGTTCATGCTTGCCGACGAGGCGCCGGGATTCCCCTTCTTCCTTCCGAAGGGAATGGCGGTCAAAAACGCCCTCATCGACTATTGGAGAGAGATACACACCCGCGAAAACTACGTTGAGGTTCAGACCCCGATGATCATGAACCGCCACCTTTGGGAGACCTCGGGCCACTGGGATCACTATAAAAACAATATGTACTCGACCGTCATCGACGATGAGATATACTGCGTAAAGCCGATGAACTGCCCCGGCGGCGTTATGGTCTATAAATCTCAGCCGCACAGCTATCGTGATCTTCCGATGAGGGTCGGCGAGCTGGGACTTGTTCACCGCCACGAGCTTAAAGGTACGCTGCACGGTCTGTTCAGGGTCAGATGCTTCACTCAGGACGACGCGCACATCTTCATGACAAGAGATCAGATCACCGATGAAATTATCGGCGTAGTTCATCTCATCGACGAGGTGTACAAAAAATTCGGCTTCAAATATTCGGTCGAGCTTTCGACCCGCCCCGAAAACTCGATGGGTTCGGACGAAGACTGGGAAGCCGCAACAAACGGCCTCAAGCTCGCGCTTGAAAAGCTCGGCCTGCCCTATACGATAAACGAGGGCGACGGCGCTTTCTACGGCCCGAAGATCGACTTCCACATCGAGGACTCCCTCGGAAGAACATGGCAGTGCGGCACAATTCAGCTCGATTTCCAGATGCCGCTCAACTTCGACCTCGAATATATCGACCAAAACGGCGAGAAGCAGCGCCCGATAATGATCCACCGCGTTGTCTTCGGCTCGATAGAACGCTTTATCGGCAACCTCATCGAGCACTTTGCGGGAAAATTCCCGACATGGCTCGCGCCGGTGCAGGCAAAAGTCCTTCTCGTCTCGGAGAAGTGCTCGGATTACGGCCACAAGGTCTATGAAGCGCTGCGCTCCGAAAAAGTCAGGACCGAGCTTGACGACAGAAACGAAAAGATCGGCTATATGATCAGAGAGGCGCAGGTAGTCGGCAGAGTGCCTTATATGGTCATCGTCGGTCAGAAAGAAGCCGAGGAGGGCACCGTTTCGATAAGAAAGCTCGATTCGACCGCCACCGAAACGATGAAGCTCGAGGAATTTGTGAAAAAGATCACCGACGAGATAAAAGACCGAGTCTGACGCGATACTGCTAAAACCGCAAAAAAATACGCCCCGCCCCCAAAATCGGAGGCGGGACGATATATTATAACCACTTCTTCGGACGACTTCATGCCCTCATATATATAGGCGTCAAAACGCCCGGAAAGGTTTCGCGAAAAATAAATTATGCTGCTATTATACCCCCCCCCCGTGCGGATTTTGTCAAGAGGAAAAGG
>X22_European_Rabbit__coassemble_36_pt1 | contig 38876 bp, 43 predicted proteins | sample X22_European_Rabbit__metabat2_low_PE_009 | metagenome-assembled genome bin X22_European_Rabbit | reverse complement strand
AGATTCCCATGATGTTCTTACCGAGAACAATTCACAGCATTCCCTATTCGGCAGGGACGCTTGCAGCAAATATGTCGGAAATGAAAAAACACAAACAATCATGGGCGGCAAACTTTAACTTGCCGCCCTTAAATTAAAATAGGAGGCGATAGCATGGCAGCAGTAGCACAGATTTCCCAGCGTGACGCTTACAGGATAATGTTCAAAGATTACCCAGACGTTCTGAACATCGAAGAAATGTGCGGCATTTTAGGGATAAGCACAAAGACAGGCTATCAGCTTCTTAAAGACGGAAAAATTCAGAATCTCAAAGTCGGTCGGTCGTACAGGATTCCAAAGATACATCTTCTGACTTACCTTGGGATAGGAAATTGTGAGAATTGATAATTTTGCACAAACAGGCAGCAGAAAAATCGTCACTTTAAAGTGATAAATTTACTTCCATATTCAAAGCGTTTGTGATATAATTTAGATAATGCGCAACCTAAAAAATGCGCTGAAATCTTAAAATGTATCAGGCGCGAGAGGATCTGCTGCCTTGAAAGGAGCATTGAATATGGTAGCAGGTCATTTAAGTGAAAAGAAAGGTTATTACTATGCAGTCTTGAATTGCCATGATGCTTTTGGCAAAAGAAAGACTAAGTGGATAGCTACAGGACTGCCTGTTAAGGGCAACAAGAAAAAGGCTGAACAGTTTCTGATTGAAGCTCGCAGAGATTTTGTTGAGGAAAAGCAACTGACCGACGAAAGCCTGCTGTTTTCGGAGTATCTTGAACAGTGGCTTGAAATTGTCAAAGGCTCGATTGCGGTAACTACATATTCTTCATACTGCAACGCTGTTAAAAGCATAATCTCTCCGTATTTCAGAAAGAAAAGGGTAACGCTCAAAAAGCTCACGGCGAGAGATATTCAAGAATTTTATCTCGATGAGTTAAAGAGAGTGAGCGCGTCGTCAATCAAACATTACCACGCAAATATCCATTCGGCATTAAAGTATGCCATCAAGCTTGATTTGATTGATTCCAATCCCTCTGAAAAAGTTACTCTGCCAAAGAAAGAACGGTTTGTCGGGCAGTATTACGATTCGGGCGAGATGAACAGGTTGTTTGAGGTTTCCAAAGGAACAAAGATTGAAATTCCGATTCTCTTAGGCGCGTTTTACGGACTTAGAAGAAGTGAAGCGTTAGGACTTAGGTGGGACGCGATTGACTTCGGCAAAAACACCATTACAATCTGCCACACAGTCACGGTCTGCAATGTGGACGGCAAGCTGACGCTTGTTGAATCAGATACTACCAAGACCAAATCAAGTCTTAGGACGCTGCCGCTTGTTCCGTTTATGCGGGAAAGGCTGCTTGAGCTGAAAGAGGAGCAGGAAGAAAATCGCCGACTTTGCGGGCGCAGCTATAATAAGGAATACTTAGGCTATATCTGCGTTACGGAGATAGGAGATTTAATCAAGCCGCACTATCTGACCGACAGCTTTCCAAAGCTGTTAGAGGAAAACGGTTTGAGACGGATAAGGTTCCACGACCTCCGGCACAGCTGCGCGTCACTTCTTTTGGCGAACGGCGTTCCGATGAAGCAGATCCAAGAATGGCTCGGACATAGCGATTACAGCACAACGGCTAACATCTATGCTCATCTGGACTATTCTTCTAAGCTTGATTCAGCGGGCGCGCTCATGAGCGGTTTGGGCATTAAATCGCTGTAAGAAGATATGCGGCTTGCGACAGGGGTCCCCGCAAACGCCTGCGTTTGTGGGGGTAAAGGCGTATGCAGAAGCATTATTTCTTGCCGCTCGACTGCCCTCGGCGACAACGATTGCCTCGGGTGTCTCACGGAGAAATAATCGCGTCTGCGCGCGGAATGAGTGAAGCGGCGATTTCAAATGCGAAGCATGAAGAAAGCGCCGCAAGCGATATGAAGCTTGCGACGCCGTGGCGGAGACGGTGGGATTCGAACCCACGGGCAGGCTCATCACCCGCCAAACGATTTCGAGTCGTTCCCGTTATGACCACTTCGATACGTCTCCAAATTTATTCAATTTTAGTCCCTCAAAATCAGGAGAGAACTGATAGAGAGAACAGAAAAATTGCCAAGCCTACAAAGTCCCGAAAATAAAGCACTTTCCGAGAAATTTTCCAAAAATATCCAATCAGTTTTCGAGTCGAGCCCGTTATGACCACTTCGATACTGCTCCGGGCTGCCGACTCAGGGTCGGCAATCGTTATTGTATCACACTTTTTCAAAGATTGCAAGGGGTTATGCAAAATTATTTCGGTTATTTGAAAGCATTTTCCGATAATCGCTTTACAATCGTTCGGCGATATGATAAACTTAAATTGTCGAAAAAGATTGGAACGGGTCGCAGGGCCCGAATGTGGTTTTTACGGAAAGGAAAAAGAAATGGCAGACAAGTTGGAATTCAGCGGAAGCGGGCAGCCCTCGGCGGCGCAGGTATACGACGAACTGAGGGAGCTTTCATTAAGGACCGAGCAGGCGCGCGCAAGGCGTGAGAAGTCGTCGGCTAAGGCATACATAATCTCGATAATCTCGCTTGCGGCGGCCGTTGTTTTTTTGAGCATCGCGCTTATCGTTGTCGGGGTCGGCTGGAGCATGGAGCAGGGGACCGTTGTGCCCGAGGTGGTCGAGGTTGAAAAAGAGGTCGTCGTCGAGGTGCCGACCTATACGATAATCGACCCATCGGTGGAATATGAGCACACTCTCAGCGAGGAGGGCTTTATTCTCAACGATTCGCATTACGGACCGATAAGAATGCCCATCGTTGCGGGCGTTGAGCGAAACACTTATTCCTCCGATCTGTTCGTGACCGACGAGGAGACCGGTTATATGACCTATTCGGGGTCCGAGAATTATATCGCGGGCGTCGATGTTTCGGTCTATCAGGGGGATATCGACTGGGAGGCCGTCAGAAGCGCGGGCTTTGAGTTTGCGATGATACGCTGCGGCAACCGCGGATATGTCACCGGTCTGATAAACGAGGACGCGAATTTCCGCCAAAATATAAGAGGCGCGCTCGACGCGGGGCTTCAGGTCGGAGTTTATTTCTTTTCTCAGGCGCTCACCCCCGAGGAAGCCTTTGAGGAAGCAGATTTTGTCATCGACTCGCTGAACGATTTTGACGGCATAACCTTCCCGATAGCATATGACTGGGAGGTCGTCAGCGATCCCGACGGAGACACTGCCCGAACCGCATATATCGACCCCGAGCAGCTCACCGACAACTTTCTTGTTTTTGCTCAGCGGCTTGCGGTCGCCGGCTATGAGACCGTTTTGTATGCTAACAAAAAGACGACCGTTTGGAAATACGACCTTGCGAGGCTGAGCGACTATGACATCTGGTATGCGGAATATAACGACACGCCCTCGCTGCCCTATAAGTGGGAGATCTGGCAGTACCGCTCGGACGGCAAGGTTCCCGGCGTGAAAGGAAACGTCGATTTGAACATTGCCTTTAAAGACTACGGAGCCGAGATCGACCGATGAGGTTTTTGCAGCTTCTTTTGGAGATTTTACTGAGGATCCAGTCGGCGCTGAGCCTGCCGCTTTCGGTTTTCGGCGCTTTCGGTACGGACTATCCCGTCTCCGAAAAAACGACCTATATTTTCGGGCAGGCGCGGCTTTCGGGCAAAAGGCTTTATCTTGCGCCTGCCGAGCTTTGCGCCTGCGAGGTCGCGGCGGTATATAACGCGCTGATATTTCTCGGCCGCCCGAGAGGTTTTGACGAGGTCAAGCGGGCATATTTTCGCCTCGGCGCGCTGGCGCTTTGGCCGTTCGGCTTTTTCGGCGGCAACCCTTTTTCGATAAAAAGGGTTTTAAAGAGCTTCGGAATCGAGGCGAAAAGCGTGAGCGAAAAAAGCCTCTTTGAGGACGGCTGCTATATCGTTTCGTTCTGGAACGGCGCGAAAAAGCTGTCTCTGCACACGGTGTTTGTCACGGTCTGCGGCGGCGAGAAAAGGGCGTATAACCTTTTCGGCCGCGACGCCGCTCCGCGCCGCTTTGAGCCTGCCTCGCGCCACGGGCTTTATATTAGGTGCGTTAGGATTTTTGCGCGCTGAGAGGGAAAAAGGTATCCATATTTTCCTCTGCCGGAAAATATGGATGCTATCGGGAGTCACCCCACCCCCGCTATGGTGCCTGCGGGCTGGGATAAATGAAGAGGCCCCCGCCCCTCGAGGGGCGGGGGCTTTGCCATGTAGTGCTTCACTACAAAACTTTGACGGGGGTGGGGTGGCTTAAAATAGCATGAAATCACTCCCTCGAAAGAGGGAGCGATTGAATACCTTTAAAGCAGTTGCTCCGACTTGCGTCAAAAGTTCAATGGCAACAAAACCCGCTCATGTTGCCCTCAAGGATCGGGGACCCCTCCCCCAAAAAATTTTTTCTCCCCACCCCTTGACAAAATCTCGGTGCTGTGCTATACTTCAATTAACATTTAAGTTAAATGTTAAGCGTTAGCGGCCAAAAGCCGCAAAAAGGAGTGATGAAATGGGCTTGCAAAACACTTTGCGGGCGCTTGCCGACCCGACCCGCCGCGAGATCCTCGACCTTTTAAAAGGCGGCGCGCTTTCGGCGGGAGAGATCAGCGAGCGGTTTCAAATCAGCGCCGCGGCGATATCGCGGCATCTTTCGGTGCTGAAGGACGCCGACCTGATACGCGACCGCAGAGAGGGGAAGTTCATTTTTTATGAGCTCAACGCCTCGGTTTTGGAGGAAATAATTCTCTGGATAAAAAATTTGGGAGGTAATGAAAATGATTAAAAAATATCTGCCTACGCTTATAATCACCGCGCTGCTCACCGTTTTGCCGATAGCTTTTGGGCTCTTTTTGTGGAGCAGGCTGCCCGACCCGATGCCCTCGCACTTCAATTCTGCGGGCGAGGCAGACGGCTTTACGTCAAAGGCGTTTGTCGTCTTTGCGCTGCCCGCGGCGATGCTTTTGGTGCATATTGTCTGCGCGGCGGCAACGCTCATGGACCCTAAGCGCAAAAACATCGACGGCAAGCCGTTTTTGATGGTCCTCTGGATATGCCCGGCAATGTCGATACTCGTAAACGGCATGGTATATGCCTATGCTCTCGGCAAAAAGATAAACATAACGACCTGCGTGCTGATCGGCTGCGGGATACTGTTTATAATTCTCGGCAACTATCTGCCGAAGTGCGGACAAAACTATTCCATCGGCATAAAAACGCCTTGGGCCTTAAACGACGAGGACAACTGGCGTGCCACTCACCGTTTCGGCGGCAAGGTATTTGTCGCGGTCGGGGTTATAACCGTGATTTTGGCGTTTATCGTTACGAGCTCTTCGGTGCTTTTCTGGGTATATTTTGCGCTCATGATTCTCGCAAGCGCCACCCCGATGGTTTATTCCTACATCTACTATCTGCGGCACGGCAAGAAAGAGGATTAAATGTTTTCAGTTTCAACAATAATTTTTATGGCGGCGACGGCTATATTTTGCGTTGCAATGCCGGTGATTTTGGCGGTAATATTCAAAGCAAGGGTGAAAACCGCGCCTGTTTCGGCGCTTGTTGTCGGAGCAGCGGCGTTTATCATCTTCGCGCTTGTGCTTGAGCAGCTTCTCCACGCAATAATGCTTCCGCTCGTCTCAGGCAGTGATATAGCATACATAATTTATGGCGCGCTTGCGGCGGGCATATTTGAGGAGACTGCCAGATTTTTGGCGTTTAAGACGGTTTTAAAAAAGCATGATTCACCCAAAACCGCAGTTATGTACGGCATCGGTCACGGCGGCTGCGAGGCGGTGATCATCTTGGGCATGACGATGCTCTCGGGCATAGCGATCGCGGTTACGGTAAATTCCGTGGGTATCGAAGAAATGATAAAGACTGCCTCGGCGGGCAGACCCGAGCTCGAAGAAACGGCAAGGCTTCAAATCGAATCGCTGGCGGCTTTCGGGCTTTCAAATATGATACTGTCGCTTTTTGAAAGGGCGATGACGATGGCGCTGCACGTCGCCTTGTCAGTCCTCGTTTTTGAGGGAGCAAGGGTCAAAGGCAGGGCGTGGCTCTATCCGGTGTGCATACTTGTTCATGCCGCTTGCGACGTGCCTGCGGTGATGTATCAGCGCGGAATTCTGGGGCTTGCGGCGGTCTATGCCGTAATGACCGTTCTGACAGCGGCGGCGTCGGTTTTCGCCGTGAGGTCATATAAGAGGCTGAGCCGAGCTTTGGAGCGGGCTGAATAAACCGCACATTCGGAGGGCTTATGGAAATTTTTGCGTTGATATTTGAAATCGTTATCCCGCCGATAATCATTCCGCTTGTGATGATAATAGCCGGCGCGAGCTTCATGAACGGCGCTCCGAAAGAAATCAACCAAATTTACGGTTATCGCACCGAGATGTCCATGAAAAACAGGGACACATGGGAGTTTGCGCATAGATTTTACGGCAGGCTGAGCTTTGTATCAGGGCTGATCTTGCTTCCGCTGACCGTCGCGGCGATAGCTTTGCTTTCAAAACGATTCAGCGTCACAACCGCGATTTTAGCTGTCGCGGGCGTTCAGATACTTCTGCTTTTGGCTTTGATCCTTGCGACCGAAGTCGCGCTGAGAGTGAAATTTGACAAAGGCGGCGGGAGAAAAAAGTGAAAAAAGCACCCGCAGAGGGTGCTTTTTAATTATCTCTTTTGCAAAATATCAAGCGTATGGTGCGAAGCGCCGATGAGGTCCTGCCGCTCGCAGGTCGAAAGGTGATACTCTACCCACTTTTCAAAGGTCTCTTTGTCCATGGCGTCGATGTATTCCCGCTTATAGTTTGTCGCGCCGTCGGTCGCAACGAGCTTTATTCGGTCGGCCTGCACCGCGCTGTCAAGCTCGGCTATGTCCTCGGTGCGGACAAGCTCAAAAATCTCCTTCGGCTCGCTTACGCAGTGCCAATCCGGCGTGAGCATTTTCAGCTCCATCACCTCGTGCAGCTTGTTCAGCCCGAAGACATATTGTATGACCGTCGGCTCGTTCATGCAGTAGGCGACAAGTATATACCCCCTCGGCTTTGTGACCCTGACCGCCTCCGACAGCGCGCGTATTTTATCCTCTTTTGAATAGAGGTGATACATCGGTCCCAGAAGCAGCGTCATGTCAAACGAATTGTCCGAAAACGCGGACAGATCGAGCGCGTTTCCCTGCAAGACGGTGATTTTTTCGCTGCCGTCGAGCTTTTGACGGAGAATTTCAAGGTTGTGAGAGACAAGCTCGACCGCGGTGACCTCATAGCCCTCTTTTGCAAGCGCTACGCTGTATCTGCCGGTGCCCGCGCCGACTTCAAGCACCGAGCCCGAGCGAAGATACTCGTGTATGTACTTCTGCGTGGTGATATATTCGACCCGGCCGTGCTGCGAAAGCAGTCTGCCGTCCTCGTCGTAGTTTTGATAGTAGTTTTCAAGAAAATCCATGGGAGCCTCCTAAGGCTTCACATCGCGTCTTTCATCGATTTGACGTATTCCCCGACGTAAGGAGCGGCGTCTTTGCCGTGTTTTTCGATGATTTTGATTATCGCCGAGCCGACTATTGCGCCGTCCGACAGGGCGGACATTTTTTTGGCCTGCTCGGGGGTAGAAATTCCGAACCCGACCGCGCAGGGCACATCGGTGTTTTCGCGAATCACCTTAACTATTGCGCCGATATCGGTCGTTATTTCCTTTCTCTCGCCGGTCACGCCGAGGCTTGAAACGATGTAAATAAAGCCCTCGGCGGCCTTTGCAATCATCGCGATGCGATTTTCCGAGGTCGGAGCAATAAGCGGAATAAGCGCAACGTCGTATTTTTGGCAGACCGGCTCGAACTCCTCTCTTTCCTCATAGGGCAGGTCGGGGAGAATTATTCCGTCGATCCCGACCTCTTTGCAGGTCGAGATGAACCTCTCGGCGCCATAGCTGAAGACCACGTTTGAATATGTCATAAACACCAGCGGGATTTTAACGTCGGAGCGAAGGTCTTTAACAAGGTCAAACACCTTGTCGGTAGTAACTCCTCCCGCCAAAGCGCGGATATTTGCGCCCTGAATGACCGGCCCCTCGGCGGTCGGGTCCGAAAAGGGTATGCCGAGCTCGATTAAGTCGGCGCCGTTTTTGACCGCCTCGCGAACGACTTTCGCGGTGGTCTCAAGGTCGGGGTCGCCGCAGGTTATAAAGGGTATAAATGCCTTTCCGTGCGAAAAAGCGTCTTTTATCCTATTCATTTATATCTTCACCTCTGTATCTTGCAATAGCCGCACAGTCCTTGTCGCCCCTGCCCGAGAGGGTCACGACGATGATCTTGTCCTTTTCCATTTTCGGAGCCATCTTCATGGCGTATGCGACCGCGTGAGCCGATTCTATCGCGGGGATTATCCCCTCGGTCTTTGCAAGGTATTCAAAAGCCTCGACGGCCTCGTCGTCGGTTATCGGAACATACTGCGCCCGGCCGATGTCGTGAAGATGCGCGTGCTCGGGCCCGACGCCGGGATAGTCAAGCCCCGCCGAGATGGAGTAGACCGGCGCTATCTGTCCGAATTCGTCCTGGCAGAAATAAGACTTCATTCCGTGGAAAATTCCGAGCTTTCCCGTCGCGATGGTCGCGGCGGTCTCAAAGGTGTCAACTCCGCGCCCTGCGGCCTCACAGCCGATAAGCGCCACGCTTTCGTCGTTTATGAAGTTATAGAAGCTGCCTATCGCGTTCGAGCCGCCGCCGACGCAGGCAATAACCGCGTCAGGCAGCTTTCCCTCTTTTTCAAGAAGCTGCTCCTTGATTTCTTTTGAGATGACCGCCTGAAAATCCCTGACTATCGTCGGGAAAGGGTGAGGTCCCATAACCGAGCCGAGGCAATAGTGAGTGTCGGAAATGCGCTTTGTCCACTCGCGCATCGCTTCACTTACTGCGTCTTTAAGCGTTGCGGTGCTGGTTTTGACCGGAATCACCTCCGCTCCCAGAAGCCTCATGCGATAGACGTTAAGAGCCTGCCGCTTTGTGTCCTCTTCTCCCATGAAAACGACGCACTCCATTCCCAAAAGAGCCGCGGCGGTCGCGGTTGCAACGCCGTGCTGACCTGCGCCCGTTTCGGCGATAAGGCGGGTTTTGCCCATTTTCTTCGCCAAAAGCGCCTGACCGAGAACATTGTTGATTTTATGCGCGCCGGTGTGGTTGAGGTCCTCGCGCTTTAAATATATCTTCGCTCCGCCAAGGTCGCGGGTCATCTTTTCGGCGTAATAAAGCCGCGAGGGTCTGCCCGCGTATTCGTTGAGCAGAGTGTTCAGCTCGCCGACGAATTCGGGGTCGTCCTTATATTTGTTATAGGCCGCCTCGAGCTCGATAACGGCGTTCATAAGCGTTTCGGGTATATACTGCCCACCGTGGATTCCGAAACGCCCTTTCGGATTTGACATAACGATCTCTCCTTTATATTTGTATGCTGCGGACGGCTTCTGCGAAGCGCCGCATTTTATCGGGGCCTTTTGCGCCGTTTGTTTCGATGCCCGAGCTGACGTCGAGCGCGAAGGGACGGCAGGTTTTGACCGCCTCGGCGGCGTTTTCGGGGCAAAGCCCTCCCGCAAGAAAGAATTCCCGCCCGAAGCGTTTTGCAAACGACCAGTCGAAAAGCTCGCCGCTTCCGGTGCCCGAGTCCAAAAGAACATAGTCGGCGGGCGACAAAAGCGCCCTTTCGGCGTCGCTCAAAGAGGCTATTTTAAAGGCTTTGATGACTTTTCCCCCGGCTTTTTGAAGCCTTTCGATAAATCGCTCGTCCTCGCTTCCGTGAAGCTGCGCATAGTCTATTATCCCGCTTTTTAAAAGCTCCGCCGCCTCGTCGAAAGGGTTATCGACGAAAACTCCTACCCTCGGGATATCGCGGTCGATTTTTCGGCAAAGAATCCCAAGCGTTTCGCGGTCTATGCAGCGCCAAAACTTAGGCGCAAGAACAAATCCGACGAAATCGGGTCTTATCTCGTTGATGATCTCGGCGGTCTCGGGGCTTCTTATGCCGCAGAATTTTATCTTTGTCATATTCCCCTCAGCTCCCGCAGCTTTTCGACCCTGTTCTCTGCCCGCATAAGGGCTTCTCCGACCAAAACGGCGTCAGCGCCGATATCTTCGAGCCGCTTTACGTCCTCTCTTTTAAAGACCCCGCTTTCCGAGACAAACACCCTGTCTTTCGGCATGAGGCTTCTTAAACGCCCGCTGTTTTCCTGATCGACCGAGAAGTCGCCGAGGTTTCGGTTGTTTACTCCGACGACCCTCGCCCCGCATTTAAGGGCGATCTCCACCTCGCGCTCGGTGTGAGCCTCGACGAGCGCCGAAAGCCCGAGCGTGTCGCAGACCGCGATATAGTCCTTTATCCTTTCCGGCTCGAGAATAGAGCATATCAAAAGCACCGCGCTTGCGCCCAAAAGCCTCGCCTCAAAGATCATATAGTCGTCAACGGTGAAATCCTTGCGCAGGCAGGGGATCTGAACGCTTTTTGATATTTCGCGGAGGTATTCGCAGCTTCCTAAAAATTTCGTCGGCTCGGTCAGAACGGATATCGCGTCGGCGCCCGCAAGCTGATAATCCCTTGCAATTTCAAGATAGGGAAAATCGGGCGAGATTAGCCCCTTTGACGGCGACGCTTTTTTGCATTCGCAGATAAAAGACATACCGTCCTTTTTGAGCGCCCGCTCGAACTCGAACCCGAGCCTCGGAAGCGCCAAAGCGGCCCTTTCGGCGTCTTTTTTTGAAAGCTGCCGCTCGCTTTCCTCAACGCGCAGCCTTGCGCTTTCGGCTAAAACTTCAAGAATATTCATATCAGGCTTTTGAGGCGGCGATGAACTCGTCGAGCTTTTTCGCGGCCGCTCCCGAATCGACAAGCTGAGCTGCGAGCTTTATTCCATCGGCGACGCTTTCGGCCTTTTTGCCGATGTAAATAGCCGCGCCTGCGTTCATGAGCACAGCGTTTCTCTTTGCGCCGTGCTCCTCGCCCAAGAGAATAGCGCGGGTGATGGCGGCGTTTTCCTCGGGGGTGCCGCCGGCGAGGTCGGATTTTTTGCAGGTCTTAAAGCCGAATTCCTCGGGGCTTATGACATAGGTTTTATACATATCGTCCTTGAACTCGCAGACGGTGGTTTTTGAGCTTAAGGATATCTCGTCCAGCTTATCCTGGCCGTAAACGACCATTCCGCGCTTGACGCCGAGGCTCATCAAAACCTTAGCGAGCGGCTCGCAGAGGGATTCGTCGTAAACTCCGAGAAGCTGGAGCTTCGGGTGAGCGGGGTTGGTCAGCGGGCCCAAGATGTTGAAAACGGTCCTGAAGCCGAGCTCGCGGCGGATAGCGCCGACGTATTTCATCGAGGGGTGATATTTTTGCGCGAAGAAGAAGCAAATGCCGATTTTTTCGAGCAGCTCTCTGCACTTTTCGGGCGCGAGGTCGATGTTGACCCCGAGGGCTTCAAGGCAGTCGGCGGCGCCGCATTTCGAGCTTGCAGCGCGGTTGCCGTGCTTTGCTACCTTAATTCCGGCCGAGGCGGTGATTATCGCCGCAGTGGTGGAAATATTTATCGAGCCCGCGTTGTCTCCGCCGGTGCCGACTATCTCCAAAAGCTCCAAACCGTCGGTATCTACCTTGAGCGCGTTGTCTCTCATCGCGGCGGCGCAGCCGGCTATCTCGTCGATAGTCTCGGCCTTGGTGCTTTTTGTTGAAAGCGCAGCCAAAAACGCAGCGTTCTGGGTCGGCGTAGTCTCGCCCTTCATGATTTCCATCATAACTCCGTACGCCTCGTCATAGCTGAGGTCCTGCTTCGTCACGATTTTTGCGATTGCTTCTTTGATCATGTTAATTCCTCCTGATATAATAATTATGTATTAAATTTCAATGCGATAGGTGATATTGTCGGTCTCGGGTTTAGGTATAAACCCCGCCGCGCTGAGTGCGGAAAGCTCTTCGCTTTCGCCCTCGGTCATCATGAAAACCGGCGAGCGCGCCGCCGTCACCGCGGCCTTTAAAAGCGCTTCTTTAAGTCCCTTGCCCCCGAAGCCCTCAAAGACGTTTAAATCATAAGGCTCGCTCATATCTTTTCCGACGCGAACGTCGATATATCCCGCCAACTTTTCTTCGCAAAAGGCGGTGAAGACCTTGAAGTTTTCGGACTCTATGACCCGTTGCGCCGTCCAGTAGCAGTCGGTCGGGTGCCTCAAAATATACTCGGGCGCGGTTTTTTCGGAAAGAGGCTTTATTCTTTTATCCTCGGGGAATGTTTTCGGGCTTTCAAGGATATATCCGAAAAGCGGCGAGAAAGCCTCGGCGCCGCTTGCTGAAAGAGCCGAATTCGCGGCCTCATGACGCGGGTTTACGACCCAATCCGAAGTGAAGCCCTTAAAGCGGGCTTTGAGGCAGTCTAAGACCTCTAAAAACGCCTCGGGGCGGTCCGAAAGCGCCGCCATACATTCGATATAGCGGTCGTTCGGCATCACGGTGAAGGCAAAAAGCCCGTTTAGCTCATCGCCGAAAGAGGCGAGCAGAAGATCTGATCTGAAAAGACGGTTCAAAAAATCTCCGCCGCTTGAAAGTGTCGTGCTGAGGCGCTGCCGCTTTTTTGCAAAGTCGGCGATCGAAGCCTCTTTTTTATCTATTCGCTTTATCATAGGTTGAAGATAAAGTTTTCGAGCATCTTTTTGCCGTCGGGGGTCATGATGCTTTCGGGGTGAAACTGCACGCCGAAGATGGGAAAGTCTTTGTGCTGAGCCGCCATTATCTCGCCCTCGTCGGTGACGGCGGTGATTTTAAGGCAGTCGGGAATCGTCTTCGGGTCGGCGGCAAGAGAGTGATATCTTGCGACAAGCGCTTTTTCGGGAAGCCCCTTGAACAGCGGGCAGTCGGGGTCGAACCTGACCTCGGACTGTTTGCCGTGCATAAGCCTTGAAGCATAGGTGACCGTTGCGCCGTAAGCCTGACATATCGCCTGATGACCGAGGCAGACCCCGAGAGTCGGCACGGTTTTAGATACCGTTGCGGCGACCTCTTGGGTAACTCCCGCGTCCTCGGGTCTTCCGGGGCCGGGCGAGAGGATAATGCGAGAGGGCTTAAGTGCCGCTATCTGAGAAATGCTGAGCTCGTCGTTTCGTATAACGCGGATATCCGGCTCTATTGCTCCGATCATCTGATAAAGGTTATAAGAAAAGCTGTCATAGTTGTCGATAAGAAGAATCATAGCTCCGCCTCCTCAGCCTGTTTAAGCGCGCTCAGAACGGCCGCCGCCTTGTTGAGGCACTCCTCGAATTCTTTTTCGGGTACAGAATCAGCGACTATCCCCGCACCCGAGCGCACGAACACCTTGCCGTTTTTCTTATAGGCTATCCGTATCGCTATGCAGGTGTCAAGGTTTCCGGTGAAGTCGATATATCCGATCGCCCCGCCATAGATGCCGCGCTTGTTGTTTTCAAGCTCGCCGATAAGCTGGCAGGCCCTTATTTTCGGCGCACCCGAAAGAGTGCCCGCCGGCAGCACCGCTCCCACGGCGTCGAGCGCGTCGAATTTTTCGGCGTCAATCTCTCCCCTGACGGTCGAGCCGATGTGCATAACGTGAGAATAGCGTTCGATCGAGTGATATTTTTCGACCTCGACGGTGCCGAAGCGGCTGATTTTTCCGAGGTCGTTTCTTCCGAGATCGACGAGCATATTGTGCTCGGCAAGCTCCTTTTCGTCTTTGAGAAGCTCCGCTTCAAGCGCGGCGTCCTCAGCCTCGGTCCTGCCCCGGGGTCTTGTGCCGGCAAGAGGAAATGTGTGCAGCACTCCGTTTTCGAGCTTTACGAGCGTTTCGGGCGATGCCCCCGCGACCTCAACGTCGGTGCCGCAGAGATAAAACATATAGGGCGAGGGGTTAATCGTCCGAAGAATTCGGTAGGTGCCGAGAAGACTGCCCTCGAATTTTGCGCTGAGGCGATTTGAGAGGACTATCTGGAAAATGTCTCCCTCGCGGATATAGTGCTTTGCGCGCTCGACCATCGAGCAGTAAGCCTCTCTTTTGAAAAGCGGCACGACCTCGCTCAAAAGCCTGCCTCCGCGCTCCTCGGGAATGTTTCCGCGCTTTGTCTTCAAAAGCTCCGAAAGGGCTTCAAGCTGCCGCTCGGCGTTTTCATAGGTTTTTTCGGCGTCGTCAAGAGAGATGTTCGTTATAAGTATCAGCTTTTGACGGAAATTGTCAAAGGCTATGACCCTGTCGAAAAGCATGAGGTCGAGGTCTCTGAAATCCTCCTCGTCCGAAACATCGACGTGCGCCGCCGGCTCGACGTCTCCGAAATAGTCGTAAGCGAAATATCCGACGAGCCCGCCGGTGAAAGGCGGCAGCCCCTTGATCTTCGGGCTTTTATACTCTTTTAAAATGTCTCTTATCACCGAGGCGGGGTCTTTGGTCTCAAATTTTCTGCCGCCCGCTGAAAGCACTCCGCCCGAATAGGTTATCTCCATTTTCGGGTCATAGCCGAGGAAGGTATAACGCCCCCACTTTTCCTTTCCCTCGACCGATTCGAGCAGATAGCAGTGGTTCGAGAGGGTCTTTAAAATGCGGAGTATCTCTATCGGGGTAAAGCTGTCCGAAAGAAGCTCGCAGGAAACGGGGCAGACCTTATACTGCTTTTTTGCGGCGATCTCTTTTACTGTTTCAATGTCGGGTGTAAATTTCATCGAAGCCTCCTGAATATTTAGTTCGGGGATATAAAAAGAAACGCCCCGGACAGAAAGTCTGTCAAGGACGAATAGCCTGCTATCCGCGTTGCCACCTTGATTCGCCGAAAAAACGGCGCGCTCTGCGAGGCACTTCATGCCCCCGGCAACTAACGTATGCCAAACGTCGCAGAATACTCGGCCAAAGCCTTTGACTGCGCCCTCGGCGGTCCATTTGACGAAATGTTTTCGACCCGGTTCTCATCAGCCCGGGCTCTCTGTGCGGACTTTTTCGCCTTTACTTCCGCTTCAACGGTTTAAGATATCAAAATTATAACTCCGCTTTTGCGATTTGTCAATAGCTCGGAAAAAATTTTTTTGAAAAACAAATCGCCCCGAGATGGGTCGGGGCGAAAAAGGGTCACTGGTTATCTTCCAGGTATTTAACAACATCGGAAACGGTGCGGATATTCTCGACTGCGTCGTCGGGGATCTCAACTCCGAACTCGTCCTCAAACGACATTACAAGATCTACAACGTCCAAAGAGTCCGCCCCGAGATCGTCTGTGATCGACGACTCATAGCTTATGCTGTCCGCGTCGATATCGAGCTGCTCGGCTATAATTTTCTTAACCTTTTCGTAAATCATTTGTGAACAACCTCCTGTCAAATTTATTTCATGTTATAGTGTAGCGCCCTCGGGGCTGATTGTCAAGACTTTTTTTAAAAATGTTCTTTGTTCGGCGCTCATGATGTCAGGCTGATTATCTCTTCAAGGGTCATTCCGCGGTGCAAAGCAAGGTTTATCGCGGCCGAGATGATCTGAGCCGAGCTGCCGACCATTTTATCTACCGAGCGCGGGGTGACCATCAGCGTTTCGCCGTTTTGGCTGAGGTCGGCGATGGTCGGCACCCCGACCGCTATGCAGGGAACGCCCAAAAGCTCGCTTGAAAGCTCCTTTCGCGAATTCATCACGCCGCTTCCGGGGGAGATGCCGCTGTTTGAAAGCTGCACCGTTTTTCCGAGATGCGAAAGCTCGGAGCAGGCGAGGGCGTCAACCGCGATGACCGCCGAGGGCTTTATCGCGTCGCAGACGGTTTTGACTATCTCCGAGGCTTCTATTCCCGTCTGCCCCATAACCCCGGGGGTTATCGCGCAGACCTCGCCCAAATCCGCGCTCATAAGCTGCGGGGCGTTTGATTTTATATGCCTTGTCGCAAAAATATGCGCGGCGGTCCTCGGGCCGAGGCTGTCTGGGGTGATATCCTCGTTTCCGAGCCCGACGACCAGAACGCTTTCGGGCGAATCTATCATCGCGCTTATCTCGTCGGCGAGGTCATAAACGCACTGCTCGAAATTTTCGGGTCTTCGCTCAATTCGCGCCTCGGTCTCAAGGGTGACGTATCTGCCCCTCGGCTTTCCGATCCTTTTTGCGGCTTCCTCCGAATCGACGGAAATTTCGGTTATCTCAAACGCGGAGGTTTTTCGCACATTGACGCTTATCCCCTCGGGAAGACCGCCCTCGGACGAGACCGACTGCGCGCTTTCCGAGGCGAGATCGGTTCTTTTGCCGGCAAAATCCATAAAATCATGCTCCTTTAAAACAATTTTTAAAATTGTTGAGAAAAATTTGAAAAAAGGCTTGCTTTTTTTGAAACGAGGTGATATATTAGTTGTTGATACTTGTTGAATAAGCAAGGAGTCATTGCCCTTGTTGCATTTTCTCTCAGTCATGCAATTAGCTTATCCAAATAAGTGGATTTCATACCCTGACGGGTGATTAAGAGAAGGAGGTGTCTTAATTGGCAAACATTAAGTCCGCAAAGAAAAGAGTAAGAGTTATCGAAACCAAAACTCTCCGCAACAAGATGATAAAAAGTTCTCTCAAAACCTCGATAAAGAAGGCAGACGCCGCAGAACCGGCTGAAAAGGAAGCAGCGGTAAGAGCAGCTATCAAGAAGGTCGATCAGGCTTGCGCCAAGGGAATTTTGCACAAGAACACCGCGGCGAGAAAGAAGTCTCAGCTTGCAAAAAAGCTGAACGGCTGATTCAATAAAAAGTCTCCGTCGTGTCTCGGCGGAGTATTTTTTGCCGTGCGATAGTTGAAAGGAAAAAATATGAAAAGAGCAGTTTTATTAGCAGCGCTGCTGGCGGCTTTAACGGCCTTCTCGGCTTGCGGCCCGGCGGGCGGCGAACCCCTTGAATCGTCGGACCCCGCAGGCGAGAGCCTGCCCTCAATCGTGTCCGAGGACGTCTTGGGCGAAACGCTTCCGACAGCGGCCGAAACTCTGCCCCCCGCAACATTAAGCGAGACGACACCGGTTTCTACCGAGACCTCCGCTTCGGAAGCCCCCGAAAGCACCTCTGCGTCCGAGGAGACGACCGAGCCGACCACCGTTTCGACCACCGCGCCGACCTCCTCAAGCACCGCGCCTTCCGAATCTTCCACCGAGAAGCCGTCTACCGAAGCTCCCGAGCCCGATTCAGAGGACGATGAGACCGAAGTGGTCGAGTGGGAGGAGATAGAAGACCTTGAGGCGTGGCTTGCCTCGCTCGGAATAGATACCGACGGCATGAACGCTCAGTAAAAAGGCGTCAAAAAAGGGCTTCCTCAGCCTCTCTTTAAAAAACAAGCCCGCATAATCTGACAAAGCCGCCGACTTTTTTGTTGGCGGCTTTTTGCGACTATGCGGCATTTTTGTTTTCTTATTGAGAGGCTTTTAGGGAAGCCTATTTTATGCTTTTTATTCCGCCGGTATCAGGCTGGTGACAATCTCGAGCGCGCGTTTCAGGGCGGGGTCGTCGTTTTCGTTCAGAAGCGCAAGCTGCTCGTCGGTGTCGTCAAAAGCCGTCGCGGCCTCATAGTCGGGCTTTATCCCGACGCCGCTTATCTCGATATTGTCGGTGCGAAGCGTAGCCGTCGGAAGAACTATCGCGGTGCCGTCGTAAAGCGGATAGGATTCAAACAGATCAGCGCTGCCCGAGGTGCCTGCGCCGACCACCGACGCTCCGAGATAATCTTTAAGAGCTGCGGCAAAAAGCTCGGCGGGGCCGGAGGTGCGCGAATTCACTATAACGCAGATGGGTAAATTTATCGTCATCGAGCCGGCCGCTTTTTCATAGACCGATTCTGCGCCGCTGCGGTCGATTTTTATCGCGGTGTTTGAGCCCGAGGGCAAAATCGCGCTGAGAATGTTTATCGCGGGGTCGAAAAGCTCGCTGTCGTTGTTTCGCAGGTCGATGATGAGACCTTTTATTCCCTGCGAGCTGAACGACGAATAAGCCGACGAGAACTGCTGGAACGTCTTCTCGCTGAAGCCGCTTATTTTCAGCCTGCCGACGTTTCCGTAAAGGGTGGATTCGACGGTGGCGATGTTCATCTGAGTTGTTGAGACGATGACGGTGCGGTCCTCGCCCGAGGATCTGACGGTCAGCTCGAGCTGAGTGCCCGAATTTGAGCGCAGAAGCGATTCGGCGGCGTCATATCCGAGGTCGAGGGCGCTTTGACCGTTTATCTCAACGATGCTTTCGCCGACCGAGATGCCCGCGGCGGAGGCGGGGCTGTTTGAAAGCACCTGCCTGACTGCGGGATATCCGCCGTCCTCATATGTATAAACGCCGATTCCGATGTGCGTGCCGCTTTGAGCCTCGCGGTAAAGGGAATATTCCCGAGCCGTGAGATATCTTGCGTCGGCGTCCTCAAGTATCGAGATATAGCCGTTCGCGAGGGCTTCGATGAGCTTATCCTCGTCGATGGTGCCGTCATAATACTGGCGCACATACGCGTCGATCTGTTCGAGCTTCTGATACATTTCGGCGCGCTGCTGAACATCGGCGACAAGTTTGTTGAAGATGCTCATTGAATAGCTTGTGGATATTATGAAGGTGATCGCGGCGGCGATGGCCATTAAAGCTATCGTCAGCCCAAGGGGTATTTTTCGGTTCATTTATCCCAGTCCTAATATTTAATGAGATTTACCTTAGAGCCCTGCGGATCGACCCTTTCGCCGTCGATCCTGACCTCAAAGTGAAGATGAGCGCCGGTCGAATCTCCGGTAGAGCCGACGGTTCCGATAACGTCGCCGGTCTTGACCATCTGCCCCTCTTTGACGGTGATCTTTGTCGCGTGGCCGTAAACGGTCTGATATCCGCCGCCGTGGTCGATTATGCAATAGTTGCCGAAGCCGCCTCCGCAGTGGCAGAATTTCGAGGATTTTTTGCCGTAGTTATGCGAGCAGCCGTTGTAAACGAATATTACCTCGCCCGAGTTTGCCGCGGTGATATCGGCGCCCATAACGTTTGAGCCCGAGATGTCTATTCCGCGGTGGGTGGTGCCCCAGCGGCTGCCATAGCCCGAGGTTATGGTGTAATATCCCGGCAGCGGCCAAAGGAAGGTTCCCTCTTCAAGGTCGCCCATATAGTTCGCGCGCGCCTTTTGGCGTATCAGTTCCTTTATCTTCTCGTCGAGTTCCTTTTCCTGCTTTTCATAGAATTCGGCGTCTTCTTCATAGCCGTTCTGAAGCTCCTTCAGCTCGCTGATAGCCGCCGACGATTCGGAATAAAGCTCCTGAAGCTCGGCCAATTTTTCGTCCCAGTCGGCCTTGTGAGCCTCCTGCTCGGCCTTTTTCTCCTCGTTTATCTCAACGAGCTCCTCAAGCGAGGCGACCTGATTTTCAAGGTCGAGCTGCGCGGCTTCATATTCCGCCTTGATGTCAAGAAGCGTTTGGATAACGTCGTTGTTATATCCGCTGACGCGCTTTATCAGTTCGATTTTCATCAAAAGGTCGAAGAAATCCGTCGCTCCCAAAACTATCGAGGCGACAGAGTCGTTCCCCGAAAGATACATTGCCCGAAGCTGGCGCTCATAAATTTTTATGTTCTCGTCGATCTCCTCGCGCTTGTTCTGAATTTTAGCTTTTTGGATCTCGATATCGCCCCCAAGGGCGCCGATCTCGTCTTCAAGGGCGTCGATCTCATCTTGAATCTCATGGATAAGCTCGACGAGCACGCGGATATATTCCTCGGTGGTCTCTATCTGCTCCGAGATAGCCTCCTGATTTTCCTTTTCCTTTGAAATATCCTTTTTTGTCTCTTTTATCTTCGCTTCGGTCTCTTCGCGCTTTTTGGCAAAGTCTTTGAGCTGTTTTTCAAGCTCCTCCTGTTCGTCGGCCTCAACGGTCACCGAAAGCGGACCCGCGCAGGTCATCACCGAAAGGGCGATGGCGGATGCGGTCATTATTGAGAAAAGCGGTTTTAGGAATTTTCTGAATTTCAAAGCTGACTCCTTTCCGAGTATCACGCTTTAAGGTGTTTGCGTGTTGAGATAACGGTGCCGACCGCGCTTAGAATGATCCCGACCAAAACGTATGCGATCGCTATCCTCACCGCGATAGATTCAAACGGTATTATCGCGGTAAGTCCGAATATCGAGAGCATATTCATGTCGGTAGTGAACATACTGAAAATTTCCGAATAGGCAAACCATGTCAGCCCGAAGGCTATTGCGGCGGAAACCACGCCGATGACCAAGCCCTCGACGAAGAAGGGTATTTCGACGAAGGATTTTGACGCGCCTACATAGCGCATTATGCTTATTTCGCGGCGCCGCGCATAAACGCTCGCCCTTGTTGAGTTGGATATGATAACGAAGCAGACGATTATAAGCGACAGCGTTACAGCCGAGAAGAGTATCGCGCTTACGTTTCTTATGCTTGTGAGAATGTTTGCAAAGTCGTTGGGCGACTGCACCTGCTCGACGAATTCAAGCTGCTGAATCTGATTTACGGTGTCCGACAGCTTGTCTATATCGCTCACTCTGATGCGATAGCAGTCGGGCAGCGGGTTTTCGCTCATAAACTGGAAAAGACTTTTTTCGTCCTCGGTCATGCCCTCCTGCATTCCGGCCAAAGCCTCGTCGCGGGAGTAATAGTTGACCTCAAAGACGTTCGGGTTCGAGGAAAGCTGGCTTCCCAAAAGGGTGATATTGTTTTCGGGGGTGCCGTCCTTAATAACGACGATGACCTCGTTGCGGCTTTCGATAGCTCCGATCATTTTGGTGACGTTAAAGCTGACGAGCACCGAAATTCCGACCATTAAAAGAGATATCGTCATTACGCAAAGCGAGGCGAACGAATTGACCCTGTTGAACCACAGGCCCGAAAACCCCTGTTTTACAAGATATTTGAAGCTGTTAAGTCTCATTCGCCGCCCTCCGTTTCGTCGTCCAAAGCGGCCGAGCCTGCGATTATCTCGTCAAAAACAATGGCGCCGGTGTTGATGTTTATTATCCTGCCGCCGAAATATCTGACGAGCTCGTGCTGGTGCGTTACCATCATAACGGTGGTGCCGCACTCGTTTATGGCATTCAGAAGATCGACGATCTCAAAGCTCCTTGCGGGATCGACGTTTCCGGTCGGCTCGTCGGCGATGATGAGCTGCGGGTCGTTCACAAGCGCCCTCGCAAGGGCAACGCGCTGCTGTTCTCCTCCCGAAAGGTCGTTCGGATAGGATTTTGCCTTTGCGGTCAGCCCGACAAGGCTTATGACATAAGGCACCCGCGAGCGGATATATTTTGTCGGCGCGTCGATGACTCTGAGAGCGAAAGCCACGTTGTCATAAACGGTCATGTTCGGAATAAGTCTGAAATCCTGAAAAACCACGCCGATAGTGCGGCGCAGTTTCGGGATCTTTCTCTGTTTCATCTTTGAAAGGTTAAAGCCGTTGACGATGACCTCGCCCTCGGTGGCGTTCAGCTCGCGGAGAATGAGCTTTATAAGCGTGGATTTTCCGGCGCCGTTTGCGCCGACCACAAAGGCGAACTCATTGTCCTCGATTTTAAGGTTGACGTGGCTGAGCGCGTGCTGACCGTTCGGATATGTATATGAAACGTTGCGGAATTCAACCATTTGTTGAAGCAGTCTCCTTTCGGAAAATAAGGCGAAATCAGTATTTGGTCGGCTCGGAGGAGAGATATTTTTTGACCATGAGCGCGATCTTGAAGATTATGGCATGGTCAAACTCGCGCAGATCGAGCCCCGTCAGCTTCTTGATCTTTTCAAGACGGTAAACGAGGGTGTTTCTGTGAACGAACAGCTTGCGCGAGGTCTCGGATACGTTGAGGTTGTTCTCAAAGAACTTCTGAATGGTGAAAAGCGTCTCCTGATCGAGCGATTCTATCGAGCCTTTTTTGAAGACTTCGCGCAAAAAAGTCTCGCAAAGGGTGGTGGGCAGGTGATAGATAAGCCTTGCTATGCCGAGGTTTTCATAGCTGATGATGGTCTTGTCGGTGTCGAACACCTTTCCGACCTCGAGGGCGATCTGAGCCTCTTTGAACGAGACCGCAAGAGCGCGCACCGAATCGACGACGGTGCCGATTCCGACGTTTACTCTCGTATAGAATTCGCTTGAAAGGGTATCGGCGATTGAGAACGCCAGCTTTTCAAGGTCGGCAAGCTCAATGCCCTGCCTTACCTCCTTGATGAGAACGATATCGGTCTCGGAGGTGGTGAAAACAAAGTCCTTGTTCTTGTCGGGGAAGAGGTTCTGGATGACGTCGAAAGCCGAAACGTCGTTCGCCGAGACTATTCTTATCAGCAAAACGACGCGGTGAGCCTCGTTGTTGAAGTGAAGCTCCCTCGCTTTGATCATGATGTCTCCGGGCAGAATATTATCAAGCACGACGTTTTTGACGAAGTTGGTGCGGTCGTATTTTTCGTCATAGAACTGCTGGAGATTGGCAAGCGAGACGCAAAGCATCGAAGCGGTCTTATAGGCGGATTCGTCGGTCCCCTCGACAAAAACGGCGTATTCGTTTTTGACCTTTGTTCCGAACGGCTTATAGGTGTAACCGTCCCTCACGAAATAGTCGAAAGTCTCGTTAAGGTCGAGCGAAACGAATTCGTTTGCGGTGCCGATCTTTGAAAGATCGCTGCACGCAACAACAACGGCGCCCTCGTCAACAACACCGATCTCACAGCCGACGGTCTCACTCATCTGGTGAACAATACCTTGGAAAAATCTGTTAGGCATATATCTTACTCCCTGCAAAATAAATTTTGTTTCCGTTTTGCTGCCGGCTTTTTGATGACAAAAACGCCGCTAAAACGCGCTATTTATCTATACTCAAAGATTATATCATTATTTTTTTGCCAATGTGTTAATAAAGTGTGAATACAACAAAAAAAGCACGCTTTTTTTATACAGAATCACCAACATGGAAATTTATCGGTTAAAATAAGTCCGTTTTCTGTAAAAAAGCAACAAAATACAGACGACCCGTCGAAAAAACGAGCCGTCTGTCATTCTCATTTTGTCGTTTTATGTTTTCAGAATTATCTTGCTTCCTCGGCGAATTCGCTGTCTACCAAAGATACGAGGCTGGAAACAGCGGTTTCCTCGTCGGCTCCGTCGGCAATAATGCGAATGCCGGTGCCTCCGATAATGCCGAGCGACAAAACGCCGAGAAGGCTTTTGCCGTTAACGCGGCGCTCTTCCTTTTCGACCCAGATAGAGGACTTGAATTCGTTCGCTTTCTGGATGAAGAAGGTGGCGGGGCGGGCATGAAGACCAATCTGATTTTTTACGACTACATCTCTAACAAACATAACTTACTCTCCGTTTCAAGAAATTCTAAGTTGACTTTTATCGGATATCGTGATTGTTAGTATACAAACTTTGGAGCGCTTAGTCAACGGACAAATATGATGAAATCGGGATTTTGGGGCAAATTTCTGCCATTTGCCAAGTGCGTGCCAAATCTCGGGGCGGCAAATTGTGCATTTTGCTAAATAGTTTTTGGCATATAATAGCATATTGACCAAAACGAATTTATTTCTGTTCTAAAAACCGCGGCATATCCTCATATCTCGCCCTGAGCTCGGAGAGATAAGCGCGGTCCTGGTCGGTGAGGGGAGCGGTCTCAAGAAGCTCGGGCCGCCTCAAATATGTTTCTTCAAGCGATTTTTGCCGCCGCCATTTCATTATATTCGCGTGGTGCCCCGAAATGAGCACGTCCGGCACCTGCATATCCTGCCAAATCTGAGGCTTGGTATACTGGGGGTATTCAAGCAATCCGCTGTAATGGCTTTCGTCAACAAAGCAGTCCTCCTGAGAGAGGGTGCCGTCAAGAAGCCGCACCACGCCGTCGGCAAGAATCATCGCGGGCAGCTCGCCGCCGGTGAGAACAAAGTCGCCGATAGATATCTCCTCGGCGCAAAGCTTGTCGAGCACCCGCTGGTCAACGCCCTCGTAATGCCCGCAGAGAATAAAGAGGTCCTGCTTTTCGGCGGCAAGCTGTTTCAGCTTGTTCTGGTCGAGGGTCTTTCCGCGGGGAGACATATATATGACATGGGGAGTTCTTTCGCCGACGACCGCCTTGTAGCACTGCCAGATAGGCTCGGCCAGAAGAAGCATACCCTGCCTTTCGGAATAGGGGGTGTCGTCTACGCGGTGGTGCTTGTCAAAGGCGTAATCGCGGATCTGGTGGCAATAAAGCTCAAAAACGCCCTTATCGCGAGCCCTGCCGACGATGCTCTGCCCGAGGTAGGTCTCGCAGATATCCGGAAAAAGCGTTGCGATGTCAATTCTCATCAAAAAGTCCCTCCATAGGGTATACCGTCATTTTTCCGCCCTCGACGTCGGTGCTGAGCACCACCGAGGGTATCGCGGGAATATAGAATTTTTTGCTGCCGTCGGTTATCTCATAGACGTCGTTTGCGCCGGTCTCCAAAACGTCGGTGATTTTTCCGAGGGGCTTGCCCCCGTCCGAAAATACCTCCATTCCGATCAGGTCGGCGATAAAATATGTTCCCCGAGGAAGCGGCATATCCTCTCTGTCGGCGTAAAAAACGGTGTTTCTGAGGGTCTGCGCGGCCTCGGGCGAATCGACGCCTTTGAGTTTGATTATCGCCGAGCCGCTGCCCTTCGGCCTTGCGCGTTCGACCTCAAACCGTGACGCGCCGTCTTTTGAATAAAGTTTTTTCAGCCGGCAGAGTATCTCGGGCGAGTCGCACCATGCGAGGGCGTTGATCTCTCCTTTGATCCCGTGAACGGATACGGCTTTTGCAATTTCGAGATATTTTTTCATAATCCTCACAAAAAAATATGCGGCTCAACGCAAATTGAGCCGCGCGCTTTTTTAGTCGATCTCCACCATGATCTCCTGATTGACCTTGGCGGCGGCGGAGCGCATCAGGGTTCTTATCGCCTTGGCGATCCTTCCCTGCTTGCCGATAACTCTGCCCATATCGTCGGGGGCGACGTGGAGGTGATAGACGATAACGCCCTCTTCATTCGGCTCGTCAACCGAGACCTCAACTGCGGACTTGTCGTCAACGAGACCTGCGGCGATGTTTTTCAAAAGCTCAGTCATTTGTTTTAAATCCTTTCTGGTTTCTGCTTAAAATTAAAGTATACCGTTCTTTTTAAAGAGAGCCTTAACGGTATCGGTCGGCTGGGCGCCGGTCGCGATCCACTTTTTGGCTTTCTCAGCGTCGGCTTTAAGGACGGCAGGCTCGGCAGTGGGGTCGTAATAGCCTATCTCTTCGATAAAGCGTCCGTCGCGGGGATAACGCGAGTCGGCAACGACGATGCGGTAGAAAGGTTCTTTTTTAGCTCCGATTCTTCTCAGTCTGATTTTAACAGCCATGTTAGTCACCTCCTGTCGGAAAATATAAAGGTTAGAAAAGTTTAGATTAAGACTTGCGCGTTTGCGCCGTCAAGCCTACTTGATGTTATTGAGCTCCTGCATGAGCTCCTTGGGCAGGGCGGGCATTTTTCTGCGTTTGCCCTTGCCGTTTCTGCCCGAGCCGGTAATGCCCATCTGCTTCATCAGCTTTTGCATCTGCTCGAACTGCTTTAAAAGCCTGTTTACGTCCTCGACTCTGGTGCCGCTTCCGGCGGCTATTCTGCGTTTTCTTGCGGGGTTTATTATCGAGGGCTTCGAGCGCTCGGCGGGGGTCATCGAAAGAATGATGGCCTCGGTCCTCGGCACCTGTTTTTCGTCGATCTGGCTTTCGTCGATCTTTCCCGAGCCGGGCATCATTGAAAGCAGCGACCGCAGCGAGCCCATTTTTTTGATCTGCCTCATCTGGTCGAGCAGGTCGTTCATATCGAAGCCGCCGTTTTGCATTTTGTCGGCAAGGCGTTCGGCTTCCTTTTCGTCGATGGTGTTCTGGGCCTTTTCGATGAGCGAGAGAACGTCGCCCATGCCGAGTATTCTTGAAGCCATGCGTTCGGGGTGAAAAGCCTCGAACTCGTCGAGCTTTTCGCCGGTGCCGACGAATTTTATCGGCTTTCCGGTCGCGGCGAGGACCGAGAGCGCGGCTCCTCCTCGGGTATCGGAATCGAGCTTTGTCAAAATAACGCTGTCGATCCCTATGCGCTCGTCAAAGGTCTTTGCGACGTTGACGGCTTCCTGACCCGTCATCGCGTCAACCACAAGGATGATTTCCGAGGGCTCCGAGACCTTTTTGATGTCTTCAAGCTCGGTCATCAGCTCCTCGTCGATCTGAAGCCGTCCGGCGGTATCTATTATAAGAATGTCGTTGCCGTAGTCTTTGGCGTGTTTAAGGGCGGCACCGGCGATCTTTCGGGGATCGGTCTGCCCCATTTCAAAAACCGGCACTCCGGCTCGCTCGCCGACGATTTTTAACTGCTCGATGGCGGCGGGGCGGTAAATGTCGCAGGCCGCGAGCAGCGGCCGGTGGTCGCGCTCTTTAAAATATTTCGCCAGCTTTGCCGCGTGGGTGGTTTTGCCGCTTCCCTGAAGCCCGCACATCATAATTACGCAGGGCGGCTTTGAGGGGAAGTTTATCTTTGAGTTGCTTTCGCCCATGAGCGAAATAAGCTCCTCGTTGACGATTTTTATGACCTGCTGCGCGGGGGTGAGGCTTTCAAGCACCTCTGCGCCGACGCAGCGCTCGGTCACCTTTGCGACGAAGTCCTTGACGACCTTATAGCTGACGTCGGCCTCCAAAAGCGCGAGCCTAACCTCGCGCATACTCGCCTTGACGTCCGCTTCGGAGAGCTTTCCGCGGTTTTTAAGTTTTTTAAAAACGCTGTTCAGTTTTTCCGACAAGCCTTCAAAAGCCATCGGGTTGCTCCTTAAAAATATAGTTATCAGGCAGTTTCTCCCGAAATTTCGGATTTTATGCCCTCAAGTTTTTCGATGACGCTTTTTGTGGTGGTATAAGAGCGGCAGTCCGAGATGATCTCGTCGCACTTTTTGACGACCTTCTCAAGAAGCGCCTCATATTTTTCGATAACGGCGGTCGTGCCGATCTTTCCGTCAAGCTCGGTGAGTGTCTCCTCGCCGCGTTTGATGCTGTCTCTTACTCCCTGACGGGAAATGCCCTCGTTTGCGGCGATCTCGGAAAGAGATAAATCCTCGTTGTAATACAGCTCAAGCATTTCGCGCTGCTTGTCGGTCAGAACCGCGCCGTATATGTCGAGAAGCGAAGCGAATTTAAGATCCTTTGCCACACAATATCATCCTTTCGCAAACCGTCGGGGCACTAAATGTCGTGCTAATTGTAAAGCACAACAGCTTTACAGTGGTATATTATATACCATAATAAAGCTGTTGTCAAGGGGTTATTGAAAATTTTCCGAGGATTATACTTTTTGTAATAATCAGGCGTTAGCAGGTAAATGAAGGATTGATTTTTTAACGACAAATCGTTAATTGACTCGCCGAAAAACCGATGGTAAAATTAAAGCGCGCCGGTGAATAAAATTTTGGAGGTAAAACATGACATATGAAATAGGAAAGCAGCTTAAAGAGCTTCGTGCGAGGGACGGAAGAACTCAGGAGGATGTCGCGGCGGCGCTCGGAGTTACCGCGCAGGCGGTTTCAAGGTGGGAAAAGGCCGTTTGCTGCCCCGATATCGGTCTGTTGCCGTCGATCGCGAACTATTTCGACGTTTCCATCGACCGACTTTTCGGTTATGACGTCGAGCGAAAGAGAAAAATAGATGAGCTCTGCGAAAAGCTGGCGAAAATGAACCGCGAAAACAACGGCGAGGACGTTTCTATGAGCGAGTGCATACGCCTTGCGCGAGATGGACTGCTCGAGTTTCCCGGAAACGCGCGGGTGATGCTCGCGCTCGCGGATATCCTCTATAACGCGGGGTATGTCCGCTACGGGGAGTTTCATCTCACCGACGAGGAGGGGTATGATGTTTTCGACGTTGAGCGGCACAAAAAATACGCCGAGTGGCAAGAGGCGATATCGCTCTATGAGCGGGTGATACCTCTGCTTGAGGACGGCGACGAAAAGTTTGGCGCAGTAAATTTGCTTGTAAATCTTTACGCAGTGACCGGCGAAACCGAAAAGGCGGCAAAGCTCGCCGAAAGGGTGCCGACAATGTGGGGCTGCCGCGAATTTCTGAGTATCGGCGGGCTTTGCGGCAAAAAGCGCTCCGAAGCCTTTGAAGACGCGGTTATTGCGCTTGCGCAAAATCTTGTCAAGTTTATGGTTCACTGCGAGATTTCAAGGAACACAAAAGATCCCTCCGTTACGGCTAAGACCGTTGCAAGGGCTATGGAGATCGGGGACTCCGTCCTCGGGACAGGTTATCGCGAAGACGTCAGTTTCAGGGCGTTTCTTGCGAGGACGGCTCTGTTTCTGGCTGACCGCCTCTGGCAGTCGGGGGACGATGACGGAGCTTTTAAAGCTCTTGACGACGCCTTGGAGCGTGCGAAGACTGTCAGCGCCGCGTGTGCGGAGTCTCAGCCCGAATATTTCCCGTGGTGGTGCGTAAACGGCGCACGTGCGGAGGACATCAGGAACGACCCGAGGTGGAGCGATTGGGTCGAAAGATGCAAGGCTTAAAATCTTAATGAAAGGACGGGCTTCCCCGTCCTTTTGCTTTATTCCTTGTCGTCGAGAATCGTCGCAATATGCAGTTCTTTTAGCTGCTTCTCGTCCACCGGCGAGGGGCAGCCGCTCATAAGCTCGCTGGCGTTCTGGACCTTCGGGAAAGCGATGACGTCGCGCAGGGTGTCGGCGCCGCAGAGGATCATCGAGATCCTGTCGAGCCCGAGACCCATGCCGCCGTGCGGCGGTGCGCCGTATTTGTAAGCGTCAACGAGGAAGCCGAATTTCGCCTCGATTTCTTCATCGGTGAGCCCGAGCGCCTCGAACATTCTGTTCTGAAGCTCGGGGTCGGTAATTCTCATTGAGCCCGAGCAGAGCTCGGTGCCGTTCAGAACGAGGTCAAACGCCGTTGCGCGGACGTTTTCGGGGTCGGTGTCCAAAAGAGGTATGCACTCTTCAAGAGGCATGGTGAAGGGGTGGTGCGCGGCCTCCCACTGTTTGGTGTCGTCGTTGAATTCAAAGAAGGGCATTTCGACTATCCAGACGAGGTTGAACTTGTCCTCGGGAATGATATCGAGCCGCTTTGCGATCATGTTTCTTAAAGCGCCCAAAACCGTGCAGACGATCTTTTTGCGGTCCGCCGCGATGAAAACGACGTCGCCTTTTTCCGCGCCGAGGGTCGAAAGCAGCTTTTCAAGCTCGCCCTCTTTGAGGAATTTCGCAAACGAGCAGTTAGGCTGCTCCTCGGACCAGCGGATATACGAAAGTCCCTTTGCGCCGATTCCCTTTGCGTGCTCAACCAGCTTGTCGATTTCTTTTCGCGAGTATGTCGCGGCGGCGTTTTTGGCGACTATCGCCCTGACGGTGCCGCCGTCGGAAATCGCGCCCGCGAACACGGGGAATTCGATGCTTTTTGCAAGCTCGGTGATGTCGGTTATCTCCATGCCGAAGCGGGTGTCGGGCTTATCCGAGCCGTAGCGGTTCATCGCGTCGGCAAAGGTGAGGCGGGGCAGCGGGGTCTTAATGTCTATGCCCTTTACCTCTTTAAAGAGGCGCTTGATCCAGCCCTCGGCCATCGTTCTGATATCCTCTTCGTCAACAAACGACATTTCAAGGTCTATCTGAGTGAATTCCGGCTGGCGGTCGGCCCTTAAGTCTTCGTCGCGGAAGCAGCGGGCGAGCTGGATATAGCGGTCGAAGCCCGCGACCATCAAAAGCTGCTTATATATCTGCGGAGACTGCGGCAGCGCGTAGAATTTTCCGTCGTGTATCCTTGATGGAACAAGATAGTCGCGCGCGCCCTCGGGGGTGGATTTCATCATCATCGGGGTCTCGATCTCGATGAAGCCGTTTTCATAGAAGTAATTTCTTGTGACCTCGGCGATTTTGTGCCGCATGAGGATATTTTTGGTCAGCTTTTGGCTTCTCAGGTCGAGATAGCGATATTTCAGCTTCAGCTCGTCGTTCACCTTGTCCGAATTAGATATCTCAAACGGCGTAGTCTGAGCCTTTGAAAGGATTTTCAGCTCGGTGACCCTTATCTCGACGGTTCCGGTGGCGATGTCCTTGTTGACGCTTTCGCGCGGGGCGATGTTTCCTCTGGCCATAAGAACGTATTCGTTTCTTACGGTCGCCGCCTTGTCGAATATCTCGCGGTCGGTATCGTCTCCGAAAGCGAGCTGAACGATGCCGGTGCGGTCTCTCAGATCGATGAAAATGAGGTTTCCGAGGTTGCGTATCTTCTGAACGAATCCGCAGACCACCACCTCGCAGGGTTCAAGCGGCACCTCGCCGCAGTAGTGAGTTCTTCTGAGTTTTCCCATTGTGTCCATGATATGTTGCTCCTTATTAAATATTGTGCGTTTAAATGCCTGCGGCTTTTTTGACTCCTCGGCACGCCTTTTGCAAAAAGCACAGCCGTGGCGCTCGGGCGAAGCCCTCCCGCAGCTTCGCAGCGGGACCCCGCGCCCCGCAGGGGCGCGGGGGCGGCCGGCGGCCTGCCGCCGGCCCGGGGCTTCGCCCCGCTCAAACGTCCGAGGTATCCGCCGCAGGCAGATCCTCGAGCAGGCTTCCGAGCTGCTCCGAAAAGTCTCCGTCAAAAGGCTCCGAGAGCAGCACGTCCGCGAAGGTCCTTATAAATTCCGTCAGCACGACCGGCTTCTCCTCGCCGGTGCGCATATTTTTCAGCTTTGCCTCGCCGGTTTCAAGCTCGTTGTCGCCCAAAACGCAGACGTATTTTGCGCCGATCTTGTCGGCATATCTCATCTGAGGCTTCAGCCCTCTGCCGACAAGGTCGGTCTCGGCCGAATACCCCTCGCGCCTCACGGCGTCGGCGAGCAGCGCGGCTTTTCTTCGAGCAGTTTCGCCCATCGGAGCGATGTAAAGGTCGCAGGTCTTTTGCGCTTCAAATTCGCAGCCGCAGCTTTCCATCGTCATGATGAGCCGCTCAAGCCCCATCCCGAAGCCGAGCGCCGGCACCTGCTGTCCGCCGAGCTCTGAAACGAGCCCGTCATAGCGCCCGCCGCCGCAGACGGTCCCCTGAGCGCCGATGTCGTTTGAGATGAACTCGAAAACCGTCCGGGTGTAATAGTCGAGCCCGCGCACTATCTTCGGATCGACCTTGAACTTAACGCCGTAGTCGTCAAGAATGTCTTTCAACGCCTCGAAGTGCTCGCGGCAGTCGTCGCAGAGATAGTCGGTGATGATCGGCGCGTTTAGGGCTATCTCCTTGCAGATCGGCGATTTGCAGTCCAAAAGCCTCATCGGGTTTTTGCCGAGCCTTTCGCGGCAGGTCTCGCAAAGCTCCTCTCTGTGCGGCTCGAAGTAATCTCTGAGAGCTTCGCGATATTTCGCCCTGCACTCGGGGCAGCCGATAGAGTTGATGTGAAGCTCGACGTTTTCAAGCCCGCAGGCGTCAAGAATGGACGAGGCGAGAAGAATTATCTCGGCGTCGGCATAGGGCGAAGCCGCCCCGAACATCTCAACGCCGAACTGGTGAAATTCTCTGAGCCTTCCCGCCTGCGGCTTCTCGTGGCGAAACGCCGATATCACATAATATACCTTCTGCGGAAAGCCCTCGTTCATAAGTCCGTTTTCAAGCATTGCGCGGACTACCCCCGCCGTGCCCTCGGGCCTTAAGGTAAAGGTCGAATCTCCTTTTGACGATACGGTATACATCTCTTTTGTAACAACGTCCGAGGTGTCGCCGACCGAGCGGACGTAAAGGCCGGTCTCTTCAAAAACCGGTGTTCTTATTTCCCTGAATCCGAACTGCTCGGCCGCCGATCTGACGATATCCTCGACGGTCTTCCATTTTTGCGAATCCGCCGGCAGGATATCTTGTGTGCCTTTCGGCCGTTTTATCTGCATTGACATGGTTATATTTTCCTTTCTTTTTGATGAACGGTTTAAAAAACAAAACGACCGTGATCCCGAAAAAGGGACGACGGTCGTGTCGCGGTACCACCCTTGTTACCGCGCAAAAGCGCGGTCGCTCAAAGCCCTTAACGCGGGCGAAACGTCCGCGCTTGATCACGCGGAAGCTCGCGAGTGTCCTTCGCTGCGAAAACACAAAGACGCTTTCACCAAAAAATTGCGTCCTCTCTGAGTTGCGCCGTTCGCGGCTACTCTCTCGTTCAAAGCCTGTCGGATTTTTTATCTCAGAAGCTCGCGCCAGTCAAGGTCGCCGCGTTCAAGCGCCATGATAAGCGCCTCGGCGGTGGCGATGTTTGTGGCGACAGGTATATTATGCACGTCGCAGAGTCTGAGAAGGTCTTGCTCGTTAGGTTCGCTGGGTTTGCGGTTTAAAGGATCGCGGAAGAAAATAAGCAGGTCGATTTCATTGCAGGATATCTTGGCGCCGATCTGCTGGCAGCCGCCCTGAGATCCGATGAGATATTGCTGAATGCTCAGGCCGGTTGCTTCCGAGACCTGTTTTCCGGTAGTGCCGGTCGCACAGAGGGTGTGTTTGCTCAGAATCCCGCTGTAAGCGATGCAGAACTGGATCATGAGCTCCTTTTTTGAGTCATGCGCAATAAATGCAATGTTCATGAGGATCCTCCTTGTAGTATTATGCATTCGCGAGGGGATTGGATATATAATAGCATAAAACTGCGAATGTGTCAAAGGCTTTTTGAAAATTTCTTAAAATTTTACAATTTTTTCATTTAGTTATCACTGTATTCTTAAAAGTCCCGTTTCCGAGATCGACATTTTCCGACTCATAGCCGTAATAAGCGTCGATGATCTTGCGGACGAGATATTTTGAATACTCTCCGTTTTCGATGACCACCGAGAAGGCGATCTCGGGGTCGTCGGCGGGATAGAACCCCACGACCGTCGAATTTTGGGTCGCCTTGTTTGAAGCCTGCGGGGTGCCGGTCTTTATCGCGGCGGGATAGGGCAGCGGCTCGAGAGAAAACTGCGAGATATAGGCCGCCTGAGCGTTCTCGGGGTAAAACACCGAGGAAGTGGTGTTTTTCGCGGCGCGTTTCATTCCCTCGATAACGGTGTCAAAAACCGTCTCGGGCGCGTCAACCGTCGCCGCGACTGTGGGCTCGGTCTTCGATATCCTCTCGGTGCGGTTATAGTCCCAAATCGAATCGACGAGATAGGGCTTATATCTCACGCCGCGGTTTGCTATCGTTGAAGCCAAAACGCACATCTGAAGCGGGGTCACGCCGACCTCGGACTGACCGATGGCCGCCTGAAGCACCTGACCGACGGTCCATTCAAGACCGAGATCAGCAAAGGTATCGGGGCAGGCGAGATATCCCCGCGAGCTGTTTATTTCAAGCCCCATGTCGGTCCCAAGCCCGTATGCGGTCTCATATTCGAGCAGCTTATCGAGCCCGAGCTGCTGAACGACCTGATAGAAGAAGATGTTGCAGCTTTTTTCAAGGGCGGTGATAACGTTTATGTTTCCGTGGCTGCCGGTGCAGTTGACGACGATATCGAGAAAATTATAAGTGCGGTGGCAGTTGAAGGTGTCTGTCGGGGTGATGACGTTTTCGGAAAGCGCCGCGGTCGCGGTCACGGTCTTCATCACCGAGCCGGGGCGGTAAAGTCCGTCGGCGGCGCGGTTATAAAGCGGCTGACCCTTGGCCGAAAGCACCGAGGAGTAATCGTTTATCAGGTCGTTTATGTCGTAATTCGGCCAAGTCGCCATTCCGATTATCGCGCCGGTTTTGACGTTTTCGACGACTATCGCGCCCGACGAGCAGTCGGTGAAATCATAATCAGTTTTTGTCAGCGTTCCGTCGGCGAGAGAGCTGATGAAATCGCCGAGCATTTTTTGAAGCCTCGCCTGAAAATCGCTGTCGATAGTGAGCATAACGGTGCTCCCCGGAACGGCTTCGCGGGTGATTTTTTCCGAAACGGCTCCGTCGCTTGTAACGGTTATCTCTTTTTCGCCGCGCTTTCCCGCAAGATAGGGCTCCATTGCCTTTTCGATGCCGGCTTTTCCGACGGTGTCGCTTATAAGGTATCCGTTTTGCTTCAAAACCGCATATTCCTCGGCATAGATAGGCCCGACATAGCCTATTCCGTGCGGAAAGATATCTCCGCTTTCATAGACCCTCACCGCGTCCTCCGATACCCCCGCGCCGTCAAGGATATAGTTGAGCTCCCTGACCTTCATCGCGGTCTCGATGGGAACGTCCTTTATCAGAACATAGTCGTTCGACGATGAAAAGTCGGCGAGTATCATCTGATATCTTATCCCCGCGACGGCGCGCTTTTCGGCGTCGGTCCAATCCTCGGGGATCTTATACATATCCGTCAGCGCGTCGATGCAGTTTTGCGCGGTGGCATAGCTTGCGAGCCTCAGCTTTGAGAAGATGCGTTTAACGTCCGCCGAGTCCTCGTCTTTTGTATATTCGTAAGGCTTTTCCTTGGTGATGGGAATGGTGTCGATCCATTCGAGGCCGTCCTCGGAAAGAAGCCTTGTCAGCTTGAGTATTACCTTGTTTTGCTCCTCGTAATCATCGGGGAAAAAGGATGAGTTTATCACGATGTTGTATGAAGCCCTGTTTTCGACGAGCGGCTTTCCGTTTGCGTCAACTATCTGCCCTCTTGCCGCCGAGACCGACTGCACCGCGGTTTTTGACGATTTAGACATCTGAAGATACATCGCGCCGTCAACCACCTGAATTTTCATCAGCGCCGAGCCGGCAAAAATAATCGAGACGATAAGAAGCGCCGCCGCCGCGCCGACCCTTGCAATTTCAAAAAAGCGCTTCATGCCGTTCTCCTTTCGCAAAAGGCTTTAAACCCTGTCGATATTTTTATCCTGCTCCTCAAGGTCGAGCTTTCTTTGGGTGCCGCTCAGCCTTTCGGCGACGTATACCGCCGCATAGACCGGCAGCGCCCAGCCGAGAGTTTTCAGCGCCGAGGGTATCAGCCTTGCTTTTAAAACGAGCCGATAGCCCTCGTAAGCCCAGATCTTATAGTAAAAATAGTAGTCGATGTAAAGATATATCCCTCCGACGAGCAGAAACACCCAGAGGAAATTTATTATGTTTTTTCTGAGAAGCCGTCCGAAAAGCGCGGATATCCCCGCGCAGCAGAGACATAGCCAAAGCGCCGTGAAGCCGGGCAGCTTTCCGAGCGAAACGTCGAGCAAAAGCCCCGCAGCCGCTCCGAAAACGGCCGAGGGTATCTCGGTCTCAAAGACCGCCGCCGCGCAGACCATCGGAAAAAGCAGCAACGCCTGAGGCTTTCCGCCGCCCGATGTCGATGAGGTATACATAAACACCGCCGAGGCGGTGAAAAAAAGCCATTTCAGCGCGGTCTTTACCCCGGGTCTTAGGAGCTTTGCGCTCGGATTTTCGGCGTTATTCTTCATATCCCGAACCCTTTCCGTCGAAGTCGGTTATAACGAACACCGTTTTGAGCTGATACGGGTCGATGGACGGAGTTATAAGCCCGGTTCTCGAAAGCCCGTTAGAGGCGATGAACGTTTCTCCGACCGTTCCGACAACAATGCCCTTCGGCACAAGCCCGCTGTGCCCCGAGGTTATAACGATGTCGCCCTCGGTCATTTCGCAGTCAAGGGGGATATAAACCATTCTGACCATTCCGTCGAGCGCAAGCTCATAGCTTCCCTCGATAACTCCGGTCTCGCCTGTTCTGACGCAGTAAACTCCGAGCGAGACCTCGTTTGAGAGAATGGGCGTGACCATCGAATAGCTGTATTCCACCTCGGTGACAAACCCCGCTATTCCGCTTGCCGTGACGACCGGGTCGTAATATTCGATCCCGTCCTTTGAACCCTTGTCGATGAAAAACGAGCCGTAGATGTCGTTTGCGGTGCGGCCGATAACGGTGCAGGGCTCCGAGAGAACTATGCCGTCGCTTGAAGAAGCGAGGTCGATCATTTCGCGGAGGTGGTCGTTTTCCTGCTCAAGCTGAGTATAGTCTGATATCTGAGCGTAAAGCGAGGCGATCTGCTCTTTAAGGCGCTGATTCTCGTCGTAATAATCCTTGGCGTTGATAAGCATGTCGAGCGTCTCGGAGACCTTGTTTGAAATGCTGTTCGAGAATTTCTGGATAGGAGAAAAAACCGCGCCTATCGCCGAATTAACGGCGTTTGACGAGCTTACCGCGGCATATATCATTATGCCGATGAGAAACGCCGCGACGCAGGCGATTATGAGAAATTTTTTCGAGCTGAAGAATTCTTTCACGGCGTTTCACCCCCTTTTTGCCATAAAAAGCGGAGCCGCGCCAAATCGCCCCGGCGGGCAGAAACGGCGCGGCGAAAAATCTGTCTGTCAGACCCCTTCTCCGTTGAGAACGTCCTGAAGCTCCTCCATGTTGTCAAGCAGCTTTCCGGTGCCGTCAACAACGCAGTCCAAAGGTCTGTCGGCGATGTTTACCGGGATACCCGTCTCTTCGTTGATAAGTCTGTCAAGTCCGCGAAGAAGCGCTCCTCCTCCGGCAAGGGTGATGCCCGCATCGATAATGTCGGCCGAAAGCTCGGGCGGGGTGCGTTCAAGGGTGACCTTTATCGCTTCGATGATGTGCGAAAGCGATTCGGAAAGCGCCTCTCTTATCTCCTCCGAGGTGACGGTTATGTTTTCGGGAAGCCCGGTAAGAAGGTTTCTTCCCTTGATCTCAAGCTCCGAATCCTCGTCGGTCGGATATGCCGAGCCGATGGAGATTTTTATTGTTTCGGCGGTGCGCTCGCCGATGAGAAGGTTATATTTTTTCTTGATGAAGTTGATTATCGAGTTGTCGAACTCGTCTCCGGCTACTCTTACCGAGCGGCTCGTGACGATTCCGCAGAGAGAGATGACCGCGACCTCGCTTGTTCCGCCGCCGATATCGACGATCATCGAGCCGGTCGGCGATTCGACCGGAAGCCCCGCGCCTATCGCGGCGGCCATAGGTTCTTCGATTATGGCGACTTTTTTTGCGCCGGCCCCCTCGGCGGCCTCTTTTACGGCCCTTCTTTCAACGGCGGTTACGCCCGAGGGTATGCAGATGATGACCCTCGCCCTTGCAAACGGGTTTCCGATAGCCTTTCTGATGAATTCCTGAAGCATGGCGGTGGTCATGTCAAAGTCGGCGATAACGCCGTCTTTAAGCGGGCGGACCGCCCTTATCGAACCGGGGGTGCGGCCGATGATGTTTTTCGCCTCGGTGCCGACATATTTTACGACGTCGGTCTTTGTATCCACCGCGACGACCGAAGGCTCGCGCAGGATTATGCCCTTGCCCTTTGCATAAACGAGGGTGTTGGCGGTGCCGAGGTCTATTCCTATATCTTTTTTGAACATACTCATCTTTCCTCTTCCTTTATAAAATGGTTCGCTGTTAAGTATAACACATTTACACCGATGTTACAAGCGGTTTTTGAAAAAATTTCTTTAAATTTTGAGCGCTTTTTCCCAAAGCCTCAAAAAGAAAAATCCCCGAGCCTTTTCGGTTCGGGGAATTTCGGCATAAAGCGGGGGTTGTCACTCGTTCGGGTACATTCCGTTCTGAGACATGAACGCCCAGAGCTTTTCGCCGTGCTGCTGTTCTTCCGCCTGAATGTGGTTGAGAGCCTTTCTTGCAGCGGGGTCGGTGAATTCAAACACGCTCACGTCGTAAAGAGAGGAAGCGTGCTTTTCCGAGGCGAGCATATCGGTGCAGAGGAATTGATCGATGCTTTTTGACTGCTCGTCGGCATAGCCGACCTTTTTGCACCACTTATTGTTTTCGTTCTGAAGCCCCGTCGGCATCTGCGGAACGGTGCCCCCGAGCATCTGATTGATTGAGTCGTAGTGCTGCTTTTCGGTCTGAGCCATTTCTCCGAACAGGCTTTTAAGCTCGGCCGCGCAGGCGCTTGCGCTGTATTTGTCATACTTCTCCCAGCACAGCTTCTCCTGACCTTTAAGGTCTTTGAGCAGAGATGTTTCCTTTGGCGTTAGGGTCATAATAGACACTCCTTTTCAAATGAGATGTCATTATTATGCTCCCGAAAAGGGTTTATTATCCCTCGATATCAAATATTTCCTCGGCGTTGCGGTGAAGAATCAGCTCGCGCTCCTCGTCGGAAAGCCCGAGCGCGAAGAATCTTTCAAGCTCGGCGTTATAGTCCCACATCGGATAGTCGGTGCCGAAAAGAACTCTGTTTGCGCCGTAAAGCCTTATTATGCGCTTTGCCTCCTCGGGCGGAAGAAAAGCGAGCGAGCTTGAACAATCGACCGAGAAGTTGTCATATCCCGAAAGAACGCTTTCGGCGTCCTTCCAAATTCCCCAGCCGCCGAGGTGCGCGCCGATTATCTTCAGCCCGTCAAGCTGCTCGAGAACGGGTATAAGCCTTTTCGGGCTTGAGAAGTCATATCTTTTGTCGCCCATGTGGATCAAAACCGTCAGACCGCGCTCGCGGCAGAGGCGATATATCTCCATGCAGCGGGGGTCGTCTATGGCAAAGCCCTGAATGTCGGGGTGCAGCTTGACGCCTTTAAGCCCGAGCGATACTATTCCGTCGATGTCGGCTTTTTGGTCCTCGCTCAAAGGGTGAGCCGCCCCGAGGCCGCAAAGCGACGGTTCTTTTTTGACCTCGTCGGCGATGAAATTGTTTATGCTCGCGACCTGATGAGGCGTCGTCGCGACGGAAAACACCACGCTTCCGGTGATGCCGGCCTTGCGGCTCTCCGAGATCATTTGCGAGGCGGTGCCGTTGTATCTCATCGGCAGGTCATAGAATTTCCCGATGCTTTCAACGGCTTTCGCGGCGATCTTATCGGGGTATATGTGGCAGTGGCAGTCGATTATTTTGCTCATTGCGGTCGCTCCTTACAAAACTGTTTTGTCCGTAGCATTATACACTTGCTTTTGCCGGTTGTCAATATTTGAGGGGGAAGGTATTCAATCTTTCCCTCTCACGAGGGCAACATAAGCGGGTTTTGTAGCCAA